>ERZ773208.17-NODE-17-length-146398-cov-7.926836_pt1 | contig 146398 bp, 102 predicted proteins | sample MGYA00581006_ERZ773208 | MGnify/ENA primary metagenome ERZ773208 (study PRJEB29015, sample SAMEA2737793) | human gut metagenome | biome: human gut; feature: human-associated habitat; material: faeces | place: China | collected 2012 ... | reverse complement strand
TTACACCTACTTTTGTTCACCCCACGGTGTCTACTTTCCGGGGGTCGGGCCCGATCGCGTTGCCTGTCGGCATCTGGTTGCCCGACGTGCTCGGCGGCGGCTCGAATCTGATTGATACCGCCGAACATGCGCGCGTCGGCTTGGGAATGCTGTGTCTGCTGTTCGTGGCGAAGATGCTGTTCACATCCACGAGTTTCGGCTCAGGTGCGCCTGGCGGTATTTTCATGCCGATTCTTGCGGTCGGTTCGTTGGCCGGCGGCATCTGCGGTGAAGTGTTGCATCGAATCGGTGATCTGCCATCCGACGCAGTGGCGGTGTTTGCGGCGTGCGTGATGACGGGCACGCTCGCCGCGTCCGTGAAAACGCCGATCACGTCGATTCTGTTGGCTGTGGAGATGTCCGGAACGTTGACGCACATGCTGCCGGTCGCTGCCGTCGCTTTCATCGCGCTGTTGGTGTCCGATCTGCTGCGCACCAAACCGATCTATGGGGAGTTGCTGGAGCGGTACGTGCGTGCGCAAGGCATGCAGATGGCAATCGCAAGCCATGTGGGCAGCGGCATTATGGAACTGCCATTGGAAATGGGGGCGATTGCGGACGGCAAGCGGGTGCGTGACGTGCGTTGGCCGTCTGGGTGTCTGATCATCGGCCTGCGTCGCGGCGAAAGCGAGATCGTGCCGCGCGGTGATACACGGCTGCGTGCCGGTGACTATCTGGTGGTGCTGTTCAGTGGCGAGGAGGAGCGCGAGGTACGACCTGCGATGCGGCGGCTGTGTGATGCCCGGCTTGACTGAGCCTGGCTGAATTCGGCTGGACTCTGGATGTCCGAATCTGCGGAATCGGACATCCAGGGTGCATACGTTGGCGCTCCGTGTAAACTCATATGCGTTAGGAAGGCGGCAACCGCGGCCCAGCTCGTTGTTGCACGGCCTATGGGCGGAACAACGCTGTCCGCGGGAGGCCAGTACAGGGGGAGCGCAATGGAATCGCAAGAACAATCGCCGGGAGACGTGGTGACTGCGGGTGAGGACTCGCATCCCATCACGCAGGCAATCGACACTGTTGAGGTGACGCATGCTGGTGCAACCACGCCCGCCGCTAACACCATGGATCCGCCTACGATTCCCCTGGCACCGATGAAACGTATGCAGGCGCGGTTCAATCCGCTCGCCGACGGACTGATGTATGTTGTGGTGTTCGTCGGTGGATTTGTTGGAGTCGGCTGTCGGCATGCGTTGGATATGCTTCTGCCGTCGGTCAGCGGGACGCCGTTCGTTGTGGGCACGTTTGTGTCGAATATGGTCGCCTGCTTCCTGTTCGCGATGCTGACCGAATTCATGGCGACCGCTTCGTGGCTGCGTCGCCGGGTGCGGCAGGTTGTCAGCCGTGGTGTTGGGCTTGGCTTGCTCGGTGGGCTTTCGACGATGTCCGGCGTGATGCTGGAAACGATGGAAGGTCTGCACGAGCGGCATATCGCCAGTGCGCTTGGCTATCTTGCGGGAAATTTTGCAGGCGGTTTGCTCACTGCCGCCGCCGGCGTGGTTCTGATGCAGGCACTGCTGTCACGGAGTACTCGAAAGCGGGTTCAGGGTGCGTTTTCAGCTGTTTCCGTGTCCGATTCTGCCGAATCGGACACGCAGGGCGTACGCCATGTGAAAGTGGCCGACGTGGCGCGTTCTGCCGCGCAGGCCGCAATGGAAGCCGCGCAGGCGGCGCAGCAGGCCGCGCAGGCGGCCCAGCAGATTGCACAGACGGGACAGGTTCCGCGAGTCGAAACACCAACCGTGCCGCCGACCGCCAGCCAGACTATGCAGACGGGCCGCGTTCCGCAGATTCCTCCGCTGGCCGTTCCTCAGCTGGCACAGCCATCGCAGCCGTTGCTGCGCGAGCAGGATACTTCAGACTTGGGGCAGCTGCCCGAGCCGATTCAGCAGTCGCAACCAATCCAGCAGCCGGCTAACCCGCTTCCGCCCAGCTTCGAGCCCAAACCGATCACTGCGGAGATTTCGCTTATCGCCGACCCGGCTACCGGGGAGGTGCGCTGATGATGTGGATGATCTGTCTGTTCGGCGGTCTGGGCGCCATGGCCCGTTACGTGCTCGACGTGTCAATTCAACGAGGCTGGAATCGCGAGAATCGGAGAACGAACCGCAACTTCCCGCTATCCACGCTCGTCATCAACGGCGTCGCCTCGCTATGCGCGGGCATCGCCATGATGTCCTACTATTCGCAATCGGTGGATATGGACACGGTCATGATGTTCGTTGTCGGATTTCTCGGTGGTTTCTCAACATTCTCCACGGCGCTCAACGAAGTGGTTTCATTGATTCGCCAGCGTCGTTTTACGCTGGCTCTGGGCTATGGAATAGCAACCGTCGCGGTGCCTCTCATTTGCGTGGCCACCGGTTTCGGCATTGCGCTGCTCGCCAATCCGGCGTAATTTTCACGTTACACGGACGGTCGCTGAGTAACATGAAAGAAATCTGAGCGCAACCGCCATCAAGGCCGCCAGCCCGGATGCGACGCTGGTGATTGCATTCGACCAGACCAAGCCGCTGCTGAAGGATGGCAAGGATATCCAGTACCAGGGCCAGACCGGTATCGGACCGTTCAATAAGAACAATGATCCGAGCTCCGCGAACATCGGCGTCTACACCTTCGACAAAGACAACAAGCCGGTCTTCGACCACACCCAGTCCGGCGACGTGCCGACCGACTGATCGCAATGTAGGTCATCATCAATACAAGAAGACGGCGCAAAGTGAGTGTGGATATCGCAAGCTTTGCGCCGTTTCTTTTGTTGTGCTGTGCTGCCGTTTTCCGTGTCGTGGGCAGCATACGAAAATCAATATTGAAAATCAAGTAAAGGGGTAACCCCGTTAAGCGATATACACGCCGGACTGTCGAACAGGTTCGAGAGAATGTAAATGAATGTAATATCTCGCGAGAAGCGCACGGAAAGCGCGCGGCAAGCACGTGAGAATACAACGATGGAACAGTGATAACGGGGAAGGTGCGATCATGGTCGGCATGCGCGATGTGGCGAAGAAGGCCGGGGTGTCTCTGAGCACCGTCTCGCTGGTGGTGAACGGCAACGGGTATGTATCCAACGACATGCGCGACCGCGTGCGTAAGGCCATGCAGGCCCTCAATTACGTGCCGAACGAGCTTGCCCGCAACCTGTACCACGATCGCACGAATCTGGTCGGCGTCATCGTGCCCACCATCCGTCACCCGTTCTTTGCAACGTTTACCGCGCACCTGCAGCATGCGCTCGCCGCGCAGGGGCTGCGCACCATGCTGTGCTCCACCACCGACGAGACGGACGGCGAAATCCAATACGTCGATATGCTGCGCAGGCACATGATGGACGGCATCGTCATGTGCGCTCACACCTCGCATCCCGGCGATTATTGGACGTCCATCCACCGCCCGATCGTCGCATTCGATCGCGTGCTTGGAAATGGTATTTCGTCGATCGGATCTGACCACGAGCAGGGTGGGCGACTGATTGCGCAGATGCTGATTCGCAATGGCGCGCGCCATGTGGTGATGATTGGCGGTCCGCGCGATCAGTTCTTCGATCTGGCGGTCCGCGGCGAAGTCGAGGAGGGGTCGTTCGATTTGGGAAAGACCACGTTCCCGACGGTGCGCTACTACCTCACGTTGGAACAGGAATTGACCTCCGCGGGCGTGAAGTATGAGTATATCGAGGCCGGTGAGGTGATGGATTTCGCCGGCTATCATCGTGCGGTCAGCCGTGCGCTTGATGGGGTGGCGACCGACGGCGTCGATGCCGTGGTCAGCTCCGATATTGGCGCGGCGTTCTGCGTGCGTGAGGCGTTGAGCCGCGGAATTTCCATTCCCGACGAGCTGCAGGTCGTCGCCTATGATGGTACGTATTTGACCGATTTGGCCGGTATGAAGCTGACCGCGGTCGCACAGGATTTCTCGGCGATCGCGCAGTCGGCGGCCGACCATATGGTGCAGGCGATCGCCAATGAAGAGGCGGCTGCGGCCAACGCCTCGCGCAAGAACATCCCCAAGCCGTTCGAGCCGAACGTGCTTATTCCCATGACGCTGGTGCCAGGCGATACCACGCGTTGATGCTGCGCGTTGGAACGCTGGGTTGGGGTCGGACAGTCTGGGCTGCATAGAACACCGCATCAAACCGGTTCGACACGCGCATTCCGCTGTGTGACTGGACATTGACGCCCTTTTCGAGGTAATATCGAACCGGTTCGATACATACGTGAGTATGCAAATACGTAAACAACAAACAGGCAGACGCGCACACATTGCACCCGCACCCATGAACCAAGGGAGGTCCCATGAAAAACAAAGTGCAGCTCATCACCTACGCCGATCGCCTCGGCGACGGCACCCTCAGCTCGATGACCGACATCCTGCGCACCCGTTTCGACGGCGTGTATGACGGCGTGCATATCCTGCCGTTCTTCACTCCATTCGACGGCGCGGATGCAGGCTTCGACCCCATCGACCACACCAAGGTCGACCCGCGCCTCGGCGGCTGGGACGATGTCGCCGAACTTTCCAAGACCCACGGCATCATGGTCGACGCCATCGTCAACCACATGAGCTGGGAATCCAAGCAGTTCCAAGACGTGCTTGAAAAGGGCGAGGAATCCGAGTATTACCCGATGTTCCTGACCATGAGTTCCGTCTTTCCGAACGGCGCGACCGAAGAGGATCTGGCCGGCATCTACCGTCCGCGCCCGGGTCTGCCGTTCACCCACTACAAGTTCGCGGGCAAGACTCGCCTGGTCTGGGTCAGCTTCACCCCGCAGCAGGTCGATATCGACACGGATTCCGACAAGGGTTGGGAATACCTGATGTCGATTTTCGACCAGATGGCCGCATCCCACGTCAGCTACATTCGTCTTGACGCCGTCGGCTACGGTGCCAAGGAAGCCGGTACCAGCTGCTTCATGACGCCGAAGACGTTCAAGCTCATCTCCCGCCTGCGCGAGGAGGGCGTCAAGCGCGGCTTGGAAATCCTCATCGAAGTGCATTCCTACTACAAGAAGCAGGTCGAGATCGCGTCGAAGGTCGATCGCGTCTACGATTTCGCCCTTCCGCCGCTGCTGCTGCATTCGCTGAATACCGGTCATGTCGAGCCGGTCGCGCATTGGACCGACATCCGTCCGAACAATGCCGTCACCGTACTTGACACGCATGATGGCATCGGCGTGATCGACATCGGTTCCGATCAGCTGGACCGTTCGCTCAAGGGGCTCGTGCCGGATGAGGATGTCGACAATCTCGTCAACGCCATTCATGCGAACACTCACGGCGAATCGCAGGCCGCTACCGGTGCCGCCGCATCCAATCTTGACCTGTATCAGGTCAACAGCACCTACTATTCGGCGCTGGGATGCAACGATCAGCACTATATTGCGGCTCGCGCGGTGCAGTTCTTCCTGCCGGGCGTTCCGCAGGTCTACTATGTCGGCGCGCTTGCCGGCAAGAATGACATGGAGCTGCTGCGCAAGACCAACAATGGCCGCGATATCAATCGCCATTACTATTCCACGGCTGAGATCGACGAGAATCTGCAGCGTCCGGTGGTGAAGGCACTGAACGCGCTTGCCAAGTTCCGCAACGAGCTTGATGCGTTCGATGGCACCTTCTCGTACAGCGCCGACGGCGATACGTCCATCAGCTTCACGTGGGAGGGCACGACCACTCAGGCCACGCTCACGTTTGAGCCGGGCCGTGGTCTTGGTGTGGAGAACACCGCGTCCGTCGCCACGCTCGAATGGCGTGATGCCGCCGGTGAGCACCGCACGGACGATCTGATCGCCAATCCGCCGGTCGTGGCCTGATTCAGCCTCGCCTGATCCGGTCGCTGCCTGACCGCGCATAAATCCATAAATCTGTAATCGTCCTTCCTGTCACCTCTCCTTCAGGAAGGACGATTCGCATTTTCGTTTTTTCGAGAAATCGTCTTATCGGGAAAACAATTTTCCCGGGAATCAGCTGAAATCCCAGCAAAAACGGGTAAGGTGAGCTTATGTCAAAGATGTCAAAGCTTTTCGATCAAGACAACATGTTTTTCGCCATTATGGGCGTGCTGTTCGATCTGATTATTCTCAACGTGCTCACGCTGTTGTGCTGTATGCGCGGTTTTTCATCTATATGATTCCGCTGCTGGTTTTGATGGGCGCTACGTTGCCGCAATATTGTTGCGCATGAGACTCACACAACCGGTTCGGATGCGAAGCGATAATCGCATCCGGGCTTTTCTTATGCGATATCGATTCTTATGCGATATCGATATTGAGATTGCCTCGCATGTTTCTGCTGTCTGACAGGACGTATTGATATGGTTGATTTCGCCGAAAGAATCGCTCGAATGCACTGGTGCAGTGCGTCCGGGCGATTTTCATATGTGCTGAATATCGTGTGACATTTCGAAACGAGCAACGAAATAGAAGCAAGAACGAGAAGCGACAATACAAAACAGGAAAAACAGGAATAGAAACAAGAGATGACTGAAGATAATCAACATAATGCAGGTGAGCAGCAGACTCCAATGCAGCCGCAACCGCTGCCGGGCCAGGTGTTCGTACGCCCCGGTATCGATGACCGTCCCGATTACGAAAAAACGCTGACCGAAGAGACCAAAGCGGCCCTGAAGCGCTTGGCCGTACAGCAGAATCCGCGCGTGCCCGAGGCTTCCAACGAGCGCCCGGAAGTGCAGCAGACCCGCATCAACACGGAAGGCGGCTCCCCGCTGACCGCGTTCGCCCATCTCGACGCCGCTGTGCCGAACCTCGAATCGTCGTTCCTTGACCTGCGCGATCCGATGACCGCGCCCGACGGCACCACGCCCACCAAACCGCAGGTGCATCGTCTCACCGCCGGCTTCGCGCTTGGTGCGCTGCTGTTCACCGCGCCGATGGCCGCGCTCAACTCTGTGCTCATTCCGCAGACCATCAGCCGTCTTTCCGGCACCGACCGCGTCACCGATCTGGCGCTGCTCAGCGTCGTCGGCACGTTGTTGACGTTCCTGATGAACGCGTGGATTTCCGTCGGATCCGACCATTCGTACTGCCCGCTGGGCCGCCGCACCCCGTGGATCATCGCCGGCACGGTGCTGACCGCCACGTCGGTGGCGATTCTTTCCGCATGCGATTTCATGCCGTTGGTCATCGTGTTCTGGCTGTTTACGCTGATCGGACATGCGATGGTATCGATGCCGCTGGCGGCCGCTTTCGGTGAGCGCGTGCCTGACAAGTTCCGTGATCGTGCGGACGCGTGGCGTGGCGTTGGCCAAGCGTTCGGCCAGGTGTTGGGCATTATCGCGGCCGTTTCGATTACGTGGGCTTCCGACGATTCCGGTTGGGATGGCACCACGCGTTTCGCCATGATGGTGTTTGCGTTGTGCCTGGTGATGGCTGGTGTGGCTACGTTGCTGGTGTTGCCGTTTGAGGGTTCCAGCAGCTATTTGCCTCGTGAGGGTGTGAAGAAGGGCGATTATTTTTCGCAGTATCGTCCGCCGAAGGGCGCTCCGAAGTTCTTCATTGCGTTTGCCGCGCGCATGTTTGCCATCGCAGCCACTTCCGGCATTGCGATTTACCAGTGGTATCTTGCGCAGGATGGTTTGGGTGATGTTTCGCAGGTCACCATGTTTGGTTTGTCCGGAGCGGCTGCGGTTATGTCGATGATGGCCGTTGCCGCGTTCGTCGGCTCGCTGTTGGCTGCGCTGCTGCTTGGCCGCATCGCCCGCGCTTTCAAAGATTCCCGTATTCCCGCGATTGCCGCCTGCTTGTTGTTTGTGGTTGCTGTGGTGCTTCCGTTGACGCCGATCGATAGTGCTATGGCGGTCGCGCTGTATGCGCTGTTTGCAGGTTTCGCGTATGTGGTGTATGACGGCGTGAGCCAAGGGTTGAATCTTGCGACGTTGCCGGATGTGCGTTCCGTTGGTCGTTCGTTGGCTGCGTTCAGTTTGGCGAATACGTTCGGTTCGTTGATTGGCGCTGTCGTTTGCGCGATTGCGATTGCGGTGACTGGCGAGTATCTGCTGATTTTCGCTGTTGCCGCCGGTTGCATGGCTGTTGCGGGCGTGCTGACGTTGCTGCTGAAATGATTTGGATGACCTGAGATAATCCGAAAAACGAATATCAAATTCAAAATTGCGCGTCCACATAGTGAACCTTTAGTAGAAAGGGTCTGTGGACGCGCTTATCTTTACGGCTTAGTTCGAGCGGATAATCCGCCGAATACAAGACTTTGCGAAAGGAGGTTCGCCACGATGAACGGAATGGTTGCACGCGTACTGCTGTCCGCACGAATTATTATTCCGCTTTCGTTGGCGGACTGATTCGAGCAATGCAGCTTCAATCCCTCGCCAGCGGAGGCAGGGTTTGAGGCGCGCAAAACACACACGTTGATGGCCCTGCATGCTGCGGGGTCTTTTTGTTGCCGCCCACAAGGCGTAAGGCAACGAAATGAAGACTGCACACAAGAGAATAGAAGAAAGACGTTATCGGCGCATGTTGGGAGCCGGTAACGCATGACAGACGTAACAGGAGTAATCCAATGAGTGCAGTCGAAGCAGCCGCTGGCAAAGCGCAGGCAATGGTGCGCGATTCGGTGAAAACCGTTATCGCCGCTTCCATGGTCGGCACCGCCATTGAGTTCTACGACTTCTACGCATACGGCACCGCCGCTGCGAACTATTTCCCGAAGGTGTTCTTCGGAGACACCACCAATCCGACTGTCGCACTGCTGGCCAGCCTGCTGACCTTCGCCATCGCGTTCATCGCACGCCCGCTCGGATCCTTGGTGTTCGGCCATTTCGGCGACCGCATGGGCCGCAAGACCACGCTGGTGGTTTCGCTGTTGACCATGGGCATCGCCACGTTCCTGATCGGCTGCCTGCCGACTTACAGCCAGTGGGGCATTGTGGCTGTCGCCGCGCTGTGCCTGTGCCGTTTCGTGCAGGGCATCGGTCTGGGCGGCGAATGGTCGGGTGCCGCTTTGGTGGCCACCGAGAACGCTCCGGAAGACAAGCGCGCGCTGTATGGCTCCTTCCCGGAATTGGGCGCTCCGATCGGTTTCTTCCTGTCGAACGGTACCTACTTCCTGTTGGAAACGTTCAACGATGACGATGCGATGCTGGCATGGGGCTGGCGTGTGCCGTTCCTGCTGTCCGCAGTGCTGGTGATCGTCGGCCTCGTCGTGCGCGTGCAGATGGAGGAGACCCCGATCTTCCGCATGGCCCAGGAGCAGAAGAAGGTCGTCAAGTCCCCGTTGACCGAAGTGTTCAAGAAGAGCTGGAAGGAAGTCATCCAAGCCACGTTCCTGGTGGCCGTCACCTACACGCTGTTCTACACGCTGGCAACCTGGTCCCTCGCTTGGGGCACCAAAACCGTCGAGCAGGGTGGTGGCAACCTGGGCTTCAGCAACCAGGAGTATCTGCTGATGCTGATGATCGCCGTCTGCGTATTCGCCGCGTTCATCGTGATCTCCTGCGTGAACGCCGACAAGTTCGGCCGCAAGCGCGTGATCATCATCTCCTCCTGCTGCCTCATCGCCTTCGCCCTGCTGTTCCCGTTCCTGCTTGATCCGGCGGTCGTCGGTCAGCGCAACTTCGCCACCAACCTGCTGTTCCTGTGCATCGGCTTCGCTCTGATGGGTACCGCGTTCGGTCCGATCGGCGCCTTCCTGCCGGAACTGTTCGACGCGAACGTGCGTTACTCCGGCTCCGGCATCGGCTACAACCTGGCTGCCATCGTCGGCGCGGCCTTCGTGCCGACCATCGCCACTTGGCTGTCCCATCATTGGGGCGTGCATTCCGTGGGCCTGTACCTCGGTGTGATGGCCCTGTGCTGCCTCATCGCGGTGTTGAGCTGCAAGGAAACGAAGAACGTCGACTTCACCAAGTGACGCCGACCGGCTTGCCGGGCTGCTTCGCTTGGGGTGGCTCGGAGCCTTAGAAAAAACGTTTGACGTGAATATAGCCACTATGTGAACGCCAACAGACATCATAAAGAAAGCGGTACTAGAACAGTTCCGCAGGAGAGGCGGAGTGGTTCCTCGGACACAATCCGGGGGGAGCAACATCCTAGGAATCACTCGCCGTGATAACAACCGAAAAAAGAATAGAAAATAGCGAGTTTGTTCGGAAAAAGCAAGTTCCGAATCGCAAAAAACAATAAAGGAGCGCCAATTATGGCAGCAACTATCTGGTACGAAAAGGACGCCGATCTGTCCGTGTTCGATGGCAAGAAGGTGGCCATCCTCGGTTACGGTTCCCAGGGCCACGCCCATGCGCTGAACCTGCGCGATTCCGGTGTCGACGTCGTCGTCGGCCTGCGTCCTACCTCCAAGTCCGTGGAGTATGCCAAGGAGCAGGGCCTTGAGGTCAAGCCTGTTGCCGAGGCCGTTGCCGAAGCCGACGTGGTGATGATCCTGCTGCCTGACCAGTACCAGGCCGCCGTGTACAAGAAGGACGTCGAGCCGAACCTGAAGCCGGGCGCTGCTCTGGCCTTCGCTCATGGCTTCAACATCCACTACGGCTACATCAAGCCGTCCGAGGACCACCCGGTCTTCATGGTCGCCCCGAAGGGTCCGGGCCACATCGTGCGTCGTGAGTACGCCGCCGGTCGTGGCGTCCCGGTCGTCGTGGCCGTCGAGCAGGATCCGGATGGCAAGACCTGGCCGCTGTGCCTGGCTTACGCCAAGGCTCTGGGCGCTCTGCGCGCAGGCGCTATCAAGACCACCTTCACCGAGGAGACCGAGACCGATCTGTTCGGCGAGCAGGACGTGCTCATGGGTGGCATCAACCACCTGTGCGATATGGGCTTCGATGTGCTGACCGAGGCTGGCTACCAGCCGGAGATCGCCTACTTCGAGGTGTTCCACGAGCTGAAGATGCTGGTCGACCTGGCCAACGAGGGTGGCCTGAACAAGGCTCGTTGGTCCTGCTCCGACACCGCCCAGTACGGCGACTACACCTCCACGGTCATCACCGAGGAGACCAAGAAGCGCATGCAGTACCAGCTCAAGCGCATCCAGGACGGCTCATTCGCCAAGGAGTTCATGGATGACCAGGCCGCTGGCGCTCCGAAGTTCAAGAAGCTGCAGGAAGAGTACAGCCACCCGCACCTGGAGACCGTTGGCCCGAAGCTGCGCGCCATGTTCTCCTGGAACAACCAGGTGGACGCCGATGCCGATATGGCCGAGTCCTTCAACGGCAAGATCGCTCGTACCCAGGTTCAGTGAGATTGCTTCGCTAGCTGCATAAGCTATTTAGCGAATTAGAAAGCGTCGCCCGCTTCATGCGGACGGCGCTTTTTGCATATCGTCGTGCGTGCGACGGTTGCGTACGTTCCGGCATAACGAAAGGCCGCCACCCAACTTGGGCGGCGGCCTTCAATCGCAGTTAATGCGATTAATCGCAATGAATGCGAGACGTTACTCAGCCACGGGCGATCTTGCCGGTGAAAGTGGCCATGTCAGCGTCGTCATCCTTGCCGTTGTTCCAAGAGAACATGGCGCGCAGCTTCGGGCCAACGGACTCGATACGCACGTTGCCGTATTCTTCCTGCAGAGCCTTGAACTTCGGAGCGCCGGCATCCTGATCGTCGATGAACTCCTTGGCGAAGGAGCCGTCCTGGATGCGGCTCAGATGGTACTGCATGCGCTTGCGGCAGTCTTCGTTGATGACGGTGTTGGTGTAATCGCCGTACTGGGCGGTGTCGGAGCAGGACCAACGGGCCTTGTTCAGGCCGCCTTCGTTCATCAGGTCGACGAGCATCTTCAGCTCGTGGCACACCTCGAAGTAGGCGATCTCCGGCTGGTAGCCAGCGTCGGTGAGGACCTCGAAGCCCATTTCAACGAGCTTGTTCACGCCGCCCATGAGCACATTCTGCTCGCCGAACAGATCGGTCTCGGTCTCTTCCTTGAAGGTAGTCTTGATGGCGCCTGCACGCAGAGCGCCCAGAGCCTTGGCGTAAGCCAGGGTGATGTCCCAAGCGTCGCCGCGCGGATCCTGTTCGACAGCCACGACGACCGGGACGCCACGGCCGTTGGCGTACTCACGACGCACGATGTGGCCCGGGCCCTTCGGGGCGACCATGAAGACCGGGTGGTCCTCGGTCGGCTTGATGTAGCCGTAGTGGATGTTGAAGCCGTGGGCGAAGGCGACAGCGGCTCCCGGCTTGATGTTCGGTTCGATGTCGTTGGCCCAGATGGTGCGCTGGTACTGATCGGGAGCCAGAATCATGATGATGTCGGCCTCGGCGGCGGCTTCCGGAACGGACTTGACTTCCAGACCCTGCTCCTTGGCGTGCTCGACGGACTTGGAGGTCGGGCGCAGGCCGACGACGACGTCGACGCCGGAATCACGCAGGTTCAGCGCATGGGCATGGCCCTGGGAACCATAACCGATGATGGCAACCTTCTTGCCTTCGAGGACCGAGAGATCTCCATCGTTCTCATACCAGATTTGTGCAGCCATTGTACTTGGCACTCCTTTTGTGTAGTGGGGTGAACGCTTGGAAAGCGTTCGGGTTTCTACCATTCGCAGATGAAATTCGTGGTTTCGTGCATGGATTTTGTCCTGCAAACTGGGGTCCATCCTACCGGAGCGGCTGTTTTGGTACGTATCCAGTCCACAAAGTGAGCCGCGAAATCGTAAAAAATCCACTGCTCACTGGATGATGGATTCGCGTATCCTCGGCCGGGAATGGCATAGGATAGGCATGTCATATTTCTAGTAGGAAGAGATGCCATGGTTGCTGCGACTGGTCCCGCGCCGGGATCTGAACTGACTGCGGAAGCCGATGAGGTCGAGGAACGTAGCTCGGCCGGTGTGTTGCATGTGGCGGCGATTTTCGCCTCGCATATGGTATTGCAGCGCAACAAGCCCAACGCCGTGTTCGGTGCGTTGGATGCCGATTGCGCAGGTATGGAAGTCGTCGCGCAGATTCGCGATTTCGACGGGTCGATGGTCGCGCAGGCCCACGCGTACGCTTCGAAGGATCTCAAGGACGGTCTTTCGCCGTGGCGCGTGATGCTTCCCGCGCAGCCGGAGGGCGGTCCGTACACGCTCCGCGTCACCGCGGGCAACGATTTCCTCGAATTCGAGGACGTGCTGATCGGCGAGGTGTGGCTTGCCGGCGGCCAAAGCAATATGGAACTTGAGCTGCGCAACAGCGAGAACGCCGAAGCGGCCCTTGAGAATTGCGCCGATCCGCTGCTGCGTTTCTACAACGTGCCGAAAACCGGCGTCATCAACCGCAATGCGGAGAACGCGGCGAGCTGGCAGGAATCATCGCCGGAAAACAGCGGTGTGATGAGCGCCGTCGCCTATTATTTCGCGCACAAGCTGCGCTCCGAACTCGACCCCGATCTGCCGATCGGCATCGTGGACTGCTATATCGGCGGCACGTCGATCACGTGCTGGATGAGCGAGGACGCGTTGAATTCCAGCGAGGCAGGACGTGGCTATCTCACCCGGTACGAGCGTGCGATCGCCGGCAAGACGCAGGAGCAGTTCAAGCTGGAAACCGACGAATGGCAGACGAGATTCGATGCTTGGAACGCGAATATCGCGGCCGCCAAGGAAGCCGATCCCGACGTGACGTGGGATACGCTGAACGAACAGTACGGCGCATGCCCGTGGCCGCCGCCGGTCACGCCGACGTCGCAGTACCGTCCGACCGGACCGTTCCGCGCCATGCTGGAACGCATCGCGCCATACTCGCTGGCTGGTTTCCTGTGGTACCAAGGCGAGGAGGACGAACCGTATTGTGGGTCCTACCGTGAGCTGCTGGGCATGCTGATCGGCGAGTGGCGCGCCATCTGGAGCGAGAACCTGCCGTTCCTCATCGTGCAGCTTCCGCAATGGATCGACAAGAAGGTGGACGAGACCGAAGGCGATCCGATGCTGTGGCCGGTGCTGCGCGAGGCCCAATGGGACGCGGCGCAGTCCATCGACAACGTGTACGTCATCTGCACCATCGATTGTGGCGAGTACGACAACATCCATCCCGTCGACAAGCGCACTCCGGGCGAACGGCTCGCCGATTGCGCGTTGAGGCAGGTTTACGGCATGTCCCGCATTCCCGTGTACGGGCCGACGGTGTTGGGCTTCCGTTGCGATCCGAACGGCCGCGTACGGCTGTTCTTCCGTTACGCGCACGGCCTGCATTTCGACGGCACCACGCCCGGCAGCAGGAATCAGGGCTCCGATGCGGAGCCGCCTTCGCTGGTGCGTTCGCCGGAGAGCTCCGGTTTCGAGCTTGCGGGCGCGGACGGCGTGTTCCATCCGGCCACCGCGGCGATTTTCGTGGATTGCGATATCGACGACCTCGTCAATTCCAAGGTGAACGTGGTCGATTACAACGCCACCGAATTCGGCATTCCCGTCAACAGCCGCAGCATCGGCACGATCACGCTGGCATGTCCGGATGTGCCGGAACCGATGTCGATGCGGTACGCATGGCGCAGCTGGGGGCCGGCTCCGCTGTTCAACAGCGATGGATTGCCCGCCCAGCCGTTCCGGCTTGATCTGACGGATCACACGGCGTCGAATGACGACGGTGAGTGATGCCGTGGCGTGACGCCACCAGGTGATGATAACCGAGTGACGATATGGAAAACCGGCCGTCCCTTCGATTCGAGGGGCGGCCGGTTTCGCTATGGGGTTGTTGTGGTTGTTGGAGTCGTTTCGAGGCCGCTATGAGGGCCGCCTCGAGGTCACTTCCACAGATCGGGGCCGAAGGACTCCAGATACGCGGTCAGCTCGTCGGCCATTGCCTGCTGTTCCGCCACGCGCGGATGGCCGGGTGTGGCCGCCGCGTTGCGCGAGTACAGGAAGTGCTGTACGCGGTCGTCGCCTTCGTCGTTGACCGTATGGCACACCTCGTCGATCGCGCGATCCCAGGACGGGTCGTGGATGAGCACGGTGGTGGCGAGCACGATCAGCGCATGCGGATATTTTCCGCGCAGCGCGTGCACGAAATCGACGTACCGGGCCCGCCAATGCGTGGCTTCCTCGCCGTCATAGTCGTCCGCCATGAAATCGCGGGGATGCGCATCGTTCTGACCCAGCGCGACCACGACGACATGCGGCGTGTATTGCGCGAAATCCCAAGGGGACGTGCCGCCCAGCTGCGTGTTGTAGACGGATTTGTCCCAGATGCTTTCCATGCCGATGTAGTCCGGCGCGTGGAACCAGCCGATGCCGTCCAGCAGGGTCGTGCCGCCCTGCGAGACCAAGTGCGCCTGCGCGCCGAGATTGCGTGCGGTGATGGCGGCGTACGAATACCAAGCGTTGCTGTACGGGCTCAGATCCACCTCCGGATCGGCCTGTCCCACGTAGCAGGCCGCTTCGCAGCGCTCGCCGCACGTTACGGAATCGCCGTACACTTCGATGCGGCGCTCCGGCAGCGGCGTCGCCGTCGGCATGAGCTTCGCTCCCTCGTCCAGCAGAATGCCATACACGTCAAAACGATTGTTGCCCTCGTCCTGCCGTTTGAAGATCGTCACTTCATGTTCGATGTTCGGCAGATCGGCGGCGATTGCCACGTCGACCGGATGGCGCGGTCCGTCGTCCTGCTGTCCGGTCGGTTCCACGCGGCTTGGATAGCCGTTTTCCATGCTGATGCCGTCATGCGCGCCGTCGATGGGCACGCGCGCCTTGACCTGCATGCCGTCGATGATGGCGCCGAGATACGCGTCGCCGTACCCCCAATGGTTGACGAGGCGCACGCCGATGCTGGTGCCGGTGCAACGGAACGATACCTGCGTGTAGGGGAACGCCCAGGTCTGATGGTCGGCGGGGGTGCGGTCGATGCGCCCCATGAACCGAAGGTCCGGATTGGTGATTGGAATGAATCGCGATGCTTGGGTGGTGGTGTTCATGGCCCTTCCTTGGAACGAATCGATGGTGTCTCCCGCTCCGCGGAACGGGGCGTGTCGTTTGCAAACAATCTATGACATCGGTTAACCTCATCAATATCTTAACCGCTTCAGTAAAGGACACGCAATGACGTTAACTTTTCCACAAGATTTCACATTCGGCACGGCCACAGCGGCCTATCAGATCGAAGGCGCGGTGACCGAGGATGGCCGTTGCCCCTCCATCTGGGACACCTTCAGCCATACGCCGGGAGCCACCATCGCCGGCGACACCGGCGATGTGGCCACCGATTCCTACCATCGTTGGCGCGAGGACCTCGCGCTGCTCAAGGACCTCGGCGTGGACGCCTACCGCTTCTCGATCGCCGTGCCCCGCATCATATCGACGCCTGATGGCGTGCCCAACGAAAAAGGCCTCGACTTCTACGAAGGCGTCGTGGACGCCCTGCTGGAGGCCGGCATCAAGCCGGTCGTGACGCTGTACCACTGGGATTTGCCGCAATACCTCGGCGACGAGGGCGGCTGGCTGAACCGCAGAACCGCCTATGCGCTCGCCGACTACGCGGGTATCGTGGCCAAGCGCCTCGGCGACCGCGTCGACACCTGGACCACGCTGAACGAGCCGTGGTGTTCGTCCTACCTGAGCTACGGAGCCAAGGAGCACGCGCCGGGCCTGGGCCTCGGGCCCGGCGCCTTCCCGGCGGTCCACCACCTGAATCTGGCGCATGGTCTGATGACGCAGGCCGTCCGCGCCGAAGTGGGGGACAAGGCCAAGTGTTCGGTCACGTTGAATCTGCAGTTCAACCGTGGCGACGCCGACGCCTGCCATCGCCTCGACCTGATCTCCAACCGCGCTTTCCTCGACCCGATGCTGCGCGGCCGTTACCCGGACGAACTGTTCTCCATCACCAAGGGCATCTGCGACTGGGACTTCATCCAGTCCGGAGACCTCGAGCTCATCCACCAGCCGATCGACGTGTTGGGCATCAACTACTATTCCACCAACCGGGTGGCCATGTCCGACCGTCCGCAGTTCCCGCAAAGCACCGAGGCGTCCACCGCCCCTGGAGCGTCCGACGTGGACTGGCTGTCCACCGAGGGCCCGCACACCGACATGGGCTGGAACATCGATCCGGACGGCCTGCATGACCTGCTGGTGCGCGTGCACGACAACTATCCGGAGGTCGATCTGGTGGTCACCGAGAACGGCATGGCCTGCAAGGACCAGCTGACGGTGAACGAGGACGGCACGAAATCGGTGCATGATCCGGACCGCATCGACTATCTCAAGCGTCATTTCGCCGCGGCGAAGCGCGCCATCGACGAAGGCGTGCCGCTGACCGGCTATTTCGTGTGGTCGCTGCTTGACAATTTCGAATGGTATTTCGGCTATGCCAAGCGATTCGGCATCACATACGTCGACTACGCCACGCAGGAGCGCATCCCGAAGGACAGCTTCATGTGGTACCGCGATTTCCTGGCTTCCCGCAAGGGCTGAGCGTCCGGCGATCGCCGTCGCGCGTTGTTCCATGAACGGCGTGCCGCGTCCATTCATGGCGCGGCACGCCGTTTTCGTTGCGATTCCGCCGTTTTTCGCTGCTGCAGGATTTTGCATACGTATGCTTAAGCGCTTAATGACACTCCGGTAAAAAAATTTACATTAACCCTCTTAACGTGAACGGTCGCGGGTTGTGGGGGATGGACATCAAACCGCTTCGATGTATTGAAACGATTGGTGTTTTCTGTATTTGAAGCGGGTTGACCATAGGGTTGCGACGGCACTGCGGCTGTGCGGCGAGGGCGCGGAGCGCAACTTAAGCGCTTGACAAACTTAAGGGGTTCATTTATGGTATAACTACCAGTTCATCAAAGGCAGGCAGAGAGGCCTGAGATGAAAAAGGCATCACCAATGGAGCATCGGTGCCGAGACTCCGGAAGTGATGGACAAGGATTCACAAGGAAGGATCGGAAGATGAATCTCAAGAAGATCGTCGCAGCCGGCATCGCGGCTGTCTGCGCGGTGAGCATGGCGGCCTGCGGTGGCAGCGGCAGTGGCTCCTCCAAGGTCACCGACATACAGTACAAGGACATCAAGCTTGGTCAGACCGGCAAGGACATCAAGGCCAATCTGAAGCTGTTCAGCCATCGTACCGATATGCTCAAGAACGACTATCCGGGAACGACCTGGAAGCAGTACATCGCCGAATTCAACAAGACCTATCCGAACATCAAGGTCACCGTCGAAGCCAACAGCGACTATGCCAACAGCGCCATGACCCGTCTGCAGGGCGGTGACTGGGGCGACATCATGATGATTCCGGCGGTCGACAGGGCCGAACTGCAGAACTACTTCATCTCCTACGGCTCCCTCGGAGACATGAACAAGGAGATCAAGTACGCTGTCAACCAGTCCTACCAGAAGAAGGTCTACGGCGTGGCTTCGGTCGGCAACGCCTCCGGCATCGTCTACAACAAGAGGATCTTCAAGGAGGCCGGCATCGACAAGCTGCCGACCACCCCGAAGGAATTCATCTCCGACCTGAAGGCCATCAAGGAGAAGACCAAGGCCACTCCGCTGTACACCAACTACGCGGCTGGTTGGACCATGGGCGCCTGGGACGCGTACATCGGCGGCACGGCCAGCGGCGATCCCAACTACATGAACAACGTCTTCACCCACACCAAGAACCCGTTCAAGGATCCGGGTGACGGCACCCACGCCTACAACGTCTACAAGATCCTGTATGACGCCGTGGCCGATGGCCTGACCGAGGACGATTACTCCACCACCGATTGGGAAACTTCCAAGAACAAGCTGAACAGCGGCGACATCGCCACCATGGTGCTCGGCTCCTGGGCGGTCTCCCAGATCCAGTCCGCAGGCGACAACGCCAAGGACGTCGGCTACATGCCGTTCCCGATCTCCGTCAAGGGCAAGCAGTACGCCACCTCCGCTTCTGACTACGCGTACGGCATCAACAAGAACTCCTCCACCACCAACCAGGAAGCGGCCATGATCTTCGTCAAGTGGCTGACCGAGAAGTCCAACTACGCCTACAACGAAGGCGGCGTCTCGATCGCGGCCGACGACGACAAGCTGCCGGACCTCTACTCCGACTTCAAGAACGTCAAGCTCATCGCCGACGAACCGGCTCCTGACGGCGAGGAGGATCTGTTCAACGACCTCAACTCCGATTCCGAACTCAACATCAACACCGGCGGCGACTCCCGTGTCCAGAGCATCGTCGAGCACGCGGCCAATAAAGACGAGTCCTACAACGACCTCGTCAAGGAGTGGAACCAGAAGTGGAACGACGCCCTTGATTCCGAAGGCGTCGACACCAAGTGATTCCGGAACGCCAGGCGTGACGGCGTGAAGTCGCGCATCCATCACTGAGGACTTCGGCTCGTTCTCGGCGGAACCAAGCCGAAGTCCTCTTCCATCGCAATTTTTCGTTAGGCAGAGAAGCAACCCAAAGAGGGGGATATCATGACTGCAGCAGCAGTGGAACCGACCGAGAAGGCCGAGATTCCATTCAACAAGCAGCCCCGAGATTGGCGTAAGGCGGGCGTCATCGTCGCCTTTTCCGCGATTCCGGTCGCACTGCTCGTAATCTTCACTTACTGGCCATTCGGATCCATGATCGGCTACTCGTTCTACAAGATGAAGTACATCGGCCCGCGCCAATTCGTCGGCCTCCAGAACTACATCGATGTCTTCACCCGTCCCGACACGCTTTCCTCCCTGAAGCTGAGCCTCTACTACATGGTCGGCGCGCTGATCCAGGTGGCGCTGGCGCTGTATCTGTCCACCATGCTGGCGTTCAAGGTCCGTGGCGGCAGCGCGTTCAAGGCCATCTACTTCTTCCCGTATCTGATCAACGGCATCGCGGTCGGCTTCATCTTCAAGTTCTTCTACACCCGCGGATACGTGTTCGACACCGTGCTCCAATGGTGCGGATTCCAACTCGACAACCTGCCATACTGGCTGAAAGACCAAAGCGTTAACAACTGGTCTCTGGTGGGCGCCTCCGTCTGGCGTTATCTCGGCCAGAACGTGATCCTGTTCATCGGCGCCATGATGTCGATCGATTCGACGCTGTACGAGGCGGCCGAAATCGACGGCGCCAACAAGTGGCAGCAGTTCAAGCACATCATCCTGCCGGGCATCAAGACCATCCTGGTGCTGAACGTCATCCTTTCGATCACCGGCTCGCTGTCCGCCTTCGAAGGCCCGTACGTCATCACCTCCGGCGCCAACGGCACCGCCACCTACTTCGTGCGCATGGACCGTCTCGCCCACACCAGCCAGAAGGTCGGCTTGGCATCCGCCATGGCAATCGTCCTGCTGATCATCATCCTCATCTGCGCGCTGTTGCAGAACCTGTTCTTCAAGTACGTGTTCAAGGATGCCGATGACGGCGTGGAGAAGGCAAGGAAGCAGGCGGCCAAGATCGAGCGCCAGCGCGCCCGCATGGCCAGGAAGAACGCTTCGGTCTTCAAGAACGGACCGAGCAACAAGGAAAAGGCGGTGGCATGATGACTGACGCAGTCGCACTCGCTAAGGAACGTTCCGCAGCCAAGACCGCGGGCTTCTGGTACAAGTTCAAGATCGGGGTGGCCGTATTCCTCAAGTATTTCTCTCTGATCTTCGTCGCTTTCATGATGCTGCTGCCGCTGGTCAGCTGCTTCGTGACCGCAGCCAAGACGGACAAGGAATACCAGAGCACGTCCGTCATGGACATGCCGAAGAACTGGTTCAACTTCGACAACTACGTGCAGGCGTTCGTCGCGTCGAACATGGCGGTCGCCTTCCGCAACTCCATCATCGTGGTGGTGGTGGTCCTGGTGGTCACCACGATCATCGGCACCATGCTGGCCTACGTGCTGAGCCGCTTCCAGTTCCCCGGCAACGGCCTGATCCGTGGCATGTTCGCCCTTGCGGCACTGCTTCCGGGCATCGCCATGCAAGTCGCGCTGTACAAGATGATGGTCAACTTCCACGCCGTCAACACGATGTGGGGCTACATTGTGATGATGTGCGGCACCGACGTGATCTCCATCTACGTGTTCATCCAGTTCTTCGAGAACATCTCGACCTCCCTGGATGAGGCCGCCATCATGGACGGCGCCTCCTACTTCACCGTCTACTACAAGATCCTGCTGCCGCTGCTGAAGCCGGCGATCGTGACCTGCGCCATCCTGAAGGGCGTCGGTGTGTACAACGAGTACTACGCCGCCAACCTTTACCTGCAGGACGCGAATCTGAAGACCATCGCCATCGCGCTGTACTCCTTCACCGGCCCGATGGGCAGCAAGTACAACCTGATCTGCGCCGGCGTGATCATCACGCTGCTGCCGATGCTGATCCTGTTCCTGATCTTCCAGAAGCAGATCTACAGCGGCATCGCAGCCGGCTCCGTGAAGGAATAAAAAACGTAACCTCCAACTTCCTTTTTCCACAACCAAGGGCCGCGCCAAGATTCATATCGCGGTGCGGCCCTTTTCTTTCCAGAATATTTGTTAGAAGGATTCACCATGTCTCACATCCCCAGCACGTTTGCTCCTCTGAACGAGGGCTGGACGTTGACCGCCGTCAACCCGGAAGCCGCTCCCGAGGCACTGCGCGCGACGCTCGCCGCGGGCATTCCGGCCACTGTGCCGGGAGAGGCCACGCTTGACCTGCTCAACGCCGGTCTGATCGACGACCCGTTCGACGGCGACAACGAGAACAAGCAGCAGTGGATCGGCGATGTCGATTGGCGATTCACCTGCCGTTTCGATTGGCAGGATGACGGCTCCGACCGTCACGACCTGGTGGCCTACGGCCTCGACACCATCGCCGACATCGCATTGAACGGCCGCCCGGTCGCCTCCACCCGCAACTTCCACCGTTCCTACCGTTGGGATGTGCGCGGTCTGCTCAGAGACGGCGCCAACGAACTGACCGTCACCTTCACATCCCCCGTGCGTGAATCCGACCACATGGAACAGGCCCGTGGCTACTATCCGCACACCGAACACCACGCCTTCAACCAGATCCGCAAGCCGAGCTATTCCTTCGGCTGGGATTGGGGCATCGACGTGGCCAACGCCGGCATCTGGCGCGAGATCGGCATCGACTCCTGGTCCGGCGTACGCATCGCATCCGTCCGTCCGCTGGTCGACGTCACCGCCGACGGCACCGGACTGCTCAACGTGCACGTCGAAATCGAACGCGCCGGCAAAGGACGCGTCATGTCCCCGTACGATTCCCATCCGGTCCGTCAGGCCGTGCCGGTGCACGCCGAAATCTCCGGCTTCGGCACGAATCTGTCCGTCGATGGCGTCGTGGCCGAAGGCCGCAACGAGGCCGTGCTGACGATCGCCGTGCCGGAAGCGAAGCTGTGGTGGCCCGTCGGCTACGGCGACCAACCGTTGTACGATGTCGACGTCACCGCCGGTGATGCCAAGGAAGCGTTCTGGAACGGCCATGTCGGCTTCCGTACCGTGCATGTGGACACCCGTGCCGACAACATCGGCCGTCCGTTCCAGATCTACGTCAACGACGTGCCGGTGCACGCGCACGGCTACAACTGGATTCCCGACGACGCCTTCATCTCCCGTGTCTCCCAGCGCGACTACGAGCGCGGCATCCGCGATCTTGTGGAATCCAACTCCAATATGGTGCGCGCCTGGGGCGGCGGCATCTACGAGTCCGACGAGTTCTACGACCTGTGCGACGAGTACGGCATCATGGTGTGGCAGGACTTCATGCTGGCCTGCGCCGCCTATCCGGAGGACGCCGAAACCAAGGCCGAAGTCGAGGCCGAGGCCCGCGAGCACATCACCCGCCTGTCCGAACATGCCAGCCTCATCGTGTGGAACGGCTCCAACGAGAACTACGTGGCCTACTCCGAGTGGGGCGGTTACAAGCAGGCCCTGCGCGACGACGACCGCAAGCCGAACGCATACGGATACGGCGAGAAGCCGTGGGGCGACTACTACTATTCCGAACTGTTCCCGTCCCTGTTGGCCGAACTCGATCCGAGCCGCTCCGCCTACCTGCCGAGCTCCCCGATGAGCTTCACCAAGTTCACGGGCGCCAACCTCGACACCGACGGCACCATGCACATCTGGGATGCTTGGAACCGCGCCGACTACACCGTGTACGCGCAGTACACCCCGCGCTTCGCCGACGAATTCGGCTACCAGGCTCCGCCGGCATGGAGCACCCTCACCGGTGCCGTGCACGACGGCAAGCTGGAACCGTTCGGCAAGCAGATGCTGGTGCATCAGAAGGCCTCCGGCGGCAACTACAAACTGGCGCGCGGCATGCGCTCGCACATCACCCCCGGCCACCTCGACGACGTGAGTTTCGGCGGCGTGGTCAACGGCAAGCCGTCCGACGGCGAGCACAGCTGGCTGATCCCCACCGACAACTGGGCCGATATCGAGGACTGGCACTGGGCATGCCAGCTGCAGCAGGCGCAGGCCATGCGCTTCGGCGTGGAGCACATGCGCTCCCTCGAGCCGGTGAACGCCGGCGCGCTGATTTGGCAGCTGAACGACGACTGGCCGGTCGTCTCCTGGGCCGCGGTCGATTTCAACGGACACCGCAAGCCGGTCTGGTATGCGTCCCGCGACTTCTTCGCGCCGCACCTGGCCACCATCCAGCCGCGCGTCTCCGAGGAATACCGTGAGACCCACAGCTGGGAAGGCGTGAAGACCGCCAACGACCACTTCGAGCTGATCGTGCTCAACGACACCCGCAAGGCGTGGAAGGGCTCCTGGAAGGTCGAGCGCGTGAACCTGTCCGGCGAGGTGCTCGCTTCCCAAAGCTTCGATGACGTCGAGCTAGGCGCGGTTTCCCATATCGGACTGCCGCTCAACGAGGACATCGTCTCCTATGGGGACGCCGGCAATGAGCTGGTCGTGGCCACCCCGTCCGACAACGCCTTCGCCCGCGTGGTCTTCAACCCGGCCGAGATCATCGACCAGAAGCTCGCCGCTCCCGCCGACGCGTTCGAAACCTCCGCCAAGGCCGTTGAAGGCGGCGTGGAGCTTACGGTTACCGCCAGAAGCTACGTGCGCGACCTGTTCTGCATGGTCGACAAGGTCGATGCCAAGGCGTCCGTCACCGAAGGCATGGTCTCCCTGCTGGCCGGCGAGAGCGTCACGCTGCACATCGCCACCGACGCGGTCTCCGATCCGGCCGCGTTCGCAGCGGCCAACGTGCTGCGCAGTGCCAACGATCTCAAACGCGAGTGGTGACGTCTTGGCCGCTGTCCGGGGAATGCCCTCCGGAACGATGGATGAGGAGGGCATTCCGCTGAACATTTCAGCATGACGGTTCCGCTTAAGTGAAAAATTAAGTGAAGGCGCCGCCGACCCTACGAAGCAAAGTGCCGTAAGCACTGGCTTCCTGCGGGGGTTGGTGGCGCCTTTGCTGTATGATGTAGGTGAACCGTTTAAGTTCGATTTCAGCAAAGAGAAGGTGCGGGTATGCCAGTTCAAAAAAGCAAGGTGACGATTTTCGATGTCGCCAAGGCGTCAGGCGTTTCCAGCAGCGCCGTCTCGTATGCCCTCAACGGCAAACCCGGAGTCTCCGAGGGAACCCGTGCCAAGGTGCTGCAGGTGGCCCATGAATTGGGCTGGAAGCCGAACGGCGCGGCCCAGGCGCTGGCCAAGGCGAAGACGCAGCGCATCGGCTTGGTGCTGGATTACGATCCCGAGCTGCTGTCCGTCGAATCTTTCATGATGGAGCTGATCTCCGGCTTGGGTGCCGAGCTGGAAAAGCATGATTATTCTATTCTGATTCGCATGGCGGTAGGCGAGGATGCCAAGCTGGCGATTATCAAGGACTGGATTGCCACCGGCAACGTCGACGGCCTGCTGCTGGTCAACGTCGAACTGGGCGATCCGTGCGTCGCGCTGCTGGAACAGCATACGGAAATGCCGGTTCTTGCGATTTCCGACGCTTCTGTGGCCGGCAACCTGCCGAGCCTGTCCAGCGCCGACGCCGACGCTGTGCGTCAGGCGGTGCAGTATCTGTATGACCTCGGCCATCGGCATATCGCGCGTGTGGGCGGTCCTGAGGCGTTGGCCCACTCGTATATCCGTGACGCCGCGTTCTCCGACGTGGCCGCCGAATTGGGCATACGGTACCGCTGCCTGCATACCGACTACACGCCTGAATCCGGACGTGAGGCCACCAATCGCCTGCTGGGTTTCGGAGAGCGTCCGACCGCCATCATCTACGACAATGACGTGATGGCGTTGGCCGGTCTTGGCGTGGCCAACGTGAAAGGCATCGCCGTGCCTGACGAATTGTCGCTCATGTCTTGGGACGATTCCTTCATGTGCACCGCGGCCTATCCGAATCTGACGGCCATGGGCCGCAACGTGGTGGACACCGGCAAGACGGCCGCACGGCTGATGCTCAGGCTCATCGACGGTGAGAAGGTCGGCCATATCATGGAGGAGCCGTACGAGCGGCGTGCGCGCGAATCCACTGGTCCCGCTCCCGCTGGGCGATGAACGCGTGGTGATTGCGCGTTGATCGCGCGATGGCGTGGAACTATGAAGCGAAAACGCCGCATGGCCATATGGCCGTGCGGCGTTTTCGTGTGTTTTCGCGTTGCGTGAAGGATTTTGGGCGGATTCGCGGGATTCGGACGGAATCTAGTCGAGCGAGAAGGTCTTGCGGATCAGATTCATCTGCACCCAGAAGCTGGCTCCGGCGCCGACGAATATCCACAGCAGCGGCACCAGCATCAGCGTCTGCTCCGGCGCGATCAGCACCACGATGATCGGCCAGATGTTCAGCAGAAGCGCGGCGAAGGCGATATGTGGCTTGCCCAGGGCGAGCCGGGCGGATTGCGTGAGCTGCTCGCCGACGCTCAGCTTGCTGCGGCCGGTCAAAGGCAGCACGAAAGCCAGCGCCGAGCCGACGACCGCGATGACCACGATGGTTACGCCATAAAGGACGGCTACGGTGTCGGTGGATTGTCTCGACAGGTACCACAGGTCGAACAGCGCCAATCCGCAGAACGCGGCGATTACCGCCGTCAGGGCAAGCGTGGTCGGGAAGCGGCGCTTGAAAGCCGCCCAGAAGCTGCGGAAGATGCCCTTGCAGGAGCCGCTTTGCAGTTCGCGCGCCACTTCGCAGGCCGCCGCGGTCGAAGCGCCGACCGTCACAACGGGAATGGAGCAGATGGTCCAGGCGATGCTGATCATCGCCATATCGCCGACGGTGCTCATGAAGTCGTTGAATGGATTGTCCTGACTGAAAATGCTGGCCATGGTCTCCTCCGTGGGTGGTTTTTGTGGTGCTGTGCAGGCGGTTGCCGGAACCGCTATGCGCTGAGATAGTCGATGAGCCGTTGCGCGGTTGTGGGATTCGGCGATTCCCGCACGATGCCGATGAGTGCGTTGGACTTGGCTGATTTCAGCCGGTTCCACTGCCGGAAGTCGGTCATCGAAAGACCGAACGGCTCGGCCTTGCCTTTGCCGCCGCCTTCGAAATCGGGATCGTCGGAATCCTTGAAGCCCTTCATCGTGACGAAATCGCCGGAAAGCAACGTGCGCTGCCGCTTGGTCAGCGACGAATCGAGATTGGTCAGATAGCCGTAGCCGGACAGCTGCTTGAAGGTCTTCGGCGTGGCCACGATCGCGTCTATCTCATGATTGGCGATCATGGTCTGCAGCTTGCTGATGCCGTTCTCGTCGTTGGAAAAATAGGTGTCGACGAGCACTCCGCCCTTGCGGCCTTCCGGCAGGTCCAGCCGTTTCGCGACCTGCGACTGCAGGCTTGCTGCCCCCTGCTGGCCGACGGCATCGTCGAACACCGCCACGTACAGTTTCGGCCCTGGTGCGGGTGCGAGGATCTGCACGGCGATGTATACGACCACGCAGACGATGGCCGCGATAACCACGGTGCGTGCCAGCAACTGGTCGCGGAAGTACTTCCATTTGCGGTTCCATGGCAGTTTCCGCAGTGTTTGGATGCGTGATTGGCCTTGGTATTCGTTGGCCGAGGAGAGTGTGTCGATGGCTTCGGCCTGCCGGCTGTCGATTTCGCCGCCTTTGTATGGTGTGGACGATTCCATGCCTGCTTCCGCCTCCCTGCGTCGCTGCGATGCCTCGTTGCTGCGGTGCCTGTGATGGCTTGCCGCCATTTGCTCCACTTAAGCGCTTAATATATACTGGTTTTCCGTAAAAGTCAATTGCGCTCATGGCGAGGTCGAGTCCTTTGCCGTGGTAACCGCTTGAAACAGCCCAAGGAGACAATGATGTTTGATCAGGGACCACATGTCGTGCTGCGCCGCGATGGCGTCTGCGTCGTGCTGAAGACGCCGGAAAACGAGATGCCGCAAGTCGAATATTGGGGCCGTGATTTCGGCATTTCCGGCGATGAGACCAGTCTGGCCCAGCTGGATGCGATGACGCTGAAGGTCACGCCGCTGCGTCCTATGCAGACCGTGATCCTTGAATTCGAGGCGCTGTGATGAGCGGGGAAACGATGGGCGGGGAAAACTTGCGGTCCGTCGATCCGCAGCCGGTCGACCCGCACCTGAACACGCTGACCCGTACGTTGTTCCGATCCTTGCACCAGGCAAGCGGCAAATTCGCCATGTTCGGCCACCAGAACGAAACCAGCAACGTGATCGGTCCGAACACCGATTCCGACGTACACGCGGTCACCGGCACCTACCCCGCGCTGTGGGGCAGCGACCTGAGCGGCGTGGAACGCGACGAAACCACCAATATCGACGGCTTCTCCATGGGCGACGTCCGCGACGAACTGCTGCGCGCCTACACCATGGGCGCGGTGACGACCATGAGCTGGCATTCCGCCAATCCGATCACCTTCGGCGGGTACGGGCACAATATGGCGCCCGGTTCCGTGGCGGCTGTGCTGCCCGGCGGCGCACGGCACGGGCAGTTCCTCGAATGGCTGGACCGCGTGGCCTCGTTCCTGGACTCGGTGGTGGACGGCGTCAGCGGCGAATCCGTGCCGATCGTATTCCGCCCGTTCCACGAGCACACCGGCGACTGGTTCTGGTGGTGCACCGGGTCACCCGCGCAACCCACCGACACCACGCCGGAACAATTCGTCGCCCTGTGGCGCATGACCGTGGACTACCTGCGCGACTCGTGCGGCCTACACAACGTGCTCTACGCCTACTCGCCCGACCGTAGCCGTATCGACATGAGCTCGGAAAGCACATGCGAGGCCGGGTATCTCTACGCCTACCCGGGCGATGAATATGTGGACGTACTCGGATTCGACGACTACTGGGACATCGCGCCCGCCGACGTCGAGGCAGAGCGGCCGCGTGAACGGCACGACGATCTGATCACCATGCTGACGGTGGTCGGGCGGCTCGCCCGTGAACGCGGCAAGATCGCCGCCGCCACCGAAGTGGGCTCGCCTGGCGAATTCGCGTCGCGGTACGTGATGAGCGCGGAAGACGAAGCCGCGCTGGCCGGCGCCGGCGCTTGTGCCAGTGCCGCGGATGATGGTTGCGCTGCCCATGGCGAATCGAATGCTGTCGGCTCCGGAACAGCCCAGACAGCTGCGCCGTCCGAATCCGATTCGCCGTGGACGCGCTACCTGCTCACCGCCGCGCTCGCCAACAGCGATACGCGTCGGGTGCTGTGGTACATGCCGTGGCGCAACGATCCGGGCGCCGCTGGAACCGGCGCATACGGCACTCCGGTGGAGGGGTCGCGTTATGCGGCTGATTTCCGCCGTTTCACCAAGCATCCTTTCATCCGTATGGCCAATACCCTTCCGCCGCTGTACTGATTCCCGGATTCCCGCGGCCATCCGCGCCGGTTGAGACGGCAATCGTCGTCGATGCCGGAGGCGCGGATGAAGGACTTGACGGCGCGGATGGCGTGTCCCACTTGCAGCTTAAGCGCTTAATCACTACAGTAGGGCACAGCGGCGAGGGAATATGACGAAGTTTCCCGAGCGCATAACCGAACAAGGTGCGAACGCAAAGGGCGCATGCACATGCGGCGCGTCGCTCATCGGCGCGCCGGAACGTGCGTTGCGTGAAAACCAAGTGCGCGATCGCAGGAAATCAGGAAAGGATTTGACATGGCTGTCGAAGACAAAAAATATCAGCTGGGAACGGCGGAAAACAAGGCGTTCCTCGACGCGGCCCGCGACAATCTGCTGAACTTCGGCACGAAGTTCCCGGCTCCCGACGGCAGCTCCTACTGGCTGGGCGACGACGGCACCCCATGGAAGGACCGCAATCGCGCCACTTGGATCACCTGCCGCATGACCCACGTGTACTGCCTGGGCGCATTCGTCGGTTTCCCGGGTGCCGAGGAGCTGGTCGACGCCGGTCTGAAGGGTCTCAAGGGCGCGCTGCATGACGACGTCAACGATGGCTGGTATCCGGAAATCACCCCCGAAGGCGGCTACACGCCCACCAAGCAGTGCTATGCGCACGCTTTCGTGCTGCTGGCCTCATCGTCCGCGACCCTGCTCGGTCGCCCCGGTGCCGCCGAACTGCTCGACCATGCCGAAAAGGTCTTCCTCGACAAGTTCTGGGACGACGAGACCGGCCTGTCCGTCGACACGTGGAACACCGAATTCACCGAACTCGACCCGTACCGCGGCCTCAACGCCAACATGCATTCCGTCGAGGCGTTCCTCGCCGTGGCCGACGTGACCGGCGACGAGACCTGGCGCAAGCGCGCGGGCCGCATCATCGAGCACGTGCTCGGCTGGGCGAAGGCCAACAACTGGCGCATCCCCGAACACTTTCATTCCGACTGGTCGCTCGACCTCGAATGCAACCGCGAGAAGCCGGACGACCAGTTCAAGCCGTACGGCGCGACTCCGGGCCACGGCATCGAATGGGCCCGCCTGATCACCCAGTGGGCCACCAGCACCTATCCGTCCGATCCGGCGGCCGCGTCCCCGTACATCGACGCCGCGGAGCATCTGTTCAACCGTGCGGTCGAGGATGCGTGGAACGCGGACGGTGCGCCCGGCCTCGTATACACCACCGACTGGGACGGCAAGCCCGTCGTGCACGACCGTATGCATTGGACGCTGGCCGAGGGCATCAACACGTCCTCCACGCTCGCCCGCGTGACCGGCAAGGAATCGTACGCCAAGTGGTATGCGACGTTCCTCGAGTACGCGGACAGCACGGTGATGGATCACGTCAACGGATCCTGGTTCCACCAGCTCGACCGCACCAACCAGCCGATCGGCACCGTGTGGCCGGGCAAGTCCGACCTGTACCACGCGACGCAGTCCATGATGATTCCGCTGCGCGACCCGAGTCTGTCCATCGCACCGGCGGCCAAGAAGCAGGGCTGAGCCTCCATCAGCCGGCGTAAAAAACGGCCTTCCCGTCCGTATGTTGTCACCGCGGATCGATTGATCCGGTGATTTCCATACGGACGGGAAGGCCGTTTTATGTTGCTTATGGACGCTTCCCGCGTGGGGCTTGTCGTTCCTTTTGCCGTTCCTTTAAGGAATCGTGTAAGGAAGTGCGTAAGGAAGCGCGGTCATTCGGCGTCCGCGGCGGACGCGTCCGCCTGCTTGCGGCCGACCTGCGTGAGCTGGTACGCGGCGAACAGCACCGCCAGCCAGATGACGCCGGCGATCACGGCGATGCGGTAGCTTGCGGAGAAGCACATGAGCACCACGACCAGCAGCATGAACGCGATCACCACGTACGGCGTCACATTGGCGAACGGCAGCTTGAACGCGATCTTGTCGAGCGCTTCCTTGCCCTTCAGCCCCTTAAGTTCGGCCGGGCCATCGCCAGCCGCAACCATGCGACGGAACTTGATCTCCGTAATCATGATCATGATCCAGTTGATCGCAGCCGCGATCGTGGCGATCGACATCAGGTAATTGAACGCGAATTCCGGCCATACGAACACGACGACAACGGCAATCGCAATAATTATCGCGGAAGTGATAACACCCCCAACCGGCACGCCTTTCTTGCTGAGCTTACCCAGGTAAGCCGGCGCGTTGCCCTGCTTTGCCAGCGAATACAGCATGCGGGAGTTGGCGTACAGGCCGGAATTGTAGACGCTCATCACAGCGGTCAGGCACACGAAATTGAGGATGCCGGCGGCCGCGTGCACGCCGACGGAATCGAAGATCTGCACGAACGGGCTGGAATCGCCGTCGATCTTGCTCCACGGAATCACCGCCATGATCACGCCGAGCGCGCAGATGTAGAAGACGAGAATACGCCAGATGATGCCGTTCGTGGCCTTCGGAATGGTGGTGCGCGGATTCTCGGTTTCGCCGGCGGTGATGCCGATGAGTTCGGTGCCGCCGAAGCTGAACATCACCACGACGAGCGCCATCAAGAGGCCCGTCCACGTGCCGTCGGCGTTGCGGGTCATCAGGCCGTGCGGCAGGAATCCGCCGTCCACGGTGAACCAGTTGGCGAAGCTCGCGCGAATGCCCGACGCGGTCGGCACGTTGGCGATCACGACATACAGGCCGCCGAGAATCATGGCCAGCACGGCCACGATCTTGATGATGGCGAACCAGAATTCGAATTCGCCGAACTTGTTCACGCCCATGAGATTCAGCGCCGCGATGGCCACGAGGAACACCGCCGCCGACACCCACTTCGGAATGTTCGGGAACCAGTAGTTCACGAACGAGCCGACCACGGCAAGCTCCACCATGGCCACCAGCACGTAGTTGAACCAGTAGTTCCAGCCGGAAATGAAGCCCGCTCGCCGTGACCAGTAGCGCGTCGCGTAGTAGCTGAACGCGCCAGCCTTCGGATCCTCGACCGCCATCTCGCTCAGAGCGCGCACGATCATGAAGATCGCGAGACCGCCGACGAGGTAGGCGAGCAGAATGGACGGGCCGGCCAGCTGAATGGATTCGCTGGAGCCGTAGAACAGGCCGGTGCCGATGGCGCCACCCAGCGCGATGAGCTGGATATGGCGGTTTTTCAACGATTTACGGAGCGTCGGCGGAACCGGCACGTCGTCGGTTCCACGCGGCTTCTTTGCGGCGGTGACGTCGCTCATGGAGATTTCCTCTTCTCTGTTTCCTTGCGATTGTGCGTTGTGCGTTGCGCTCGCTGCTTGCGTTGCGTGCTGTTGCACGCTTGCATGTGCTTGTTTTGCTTGCTTTTTTGCGATTCGCCCTTTGTGAGGGAACGTTTCCGATTGTAGCGGGAAGCGGCGGGCAAAGTGTTGGTTTGTTCGTTCCGGAATGTCTGGTTTGCTTAACGGGTTGTTTGGTTTAGAAGTTCGATTCGCGCGATTGCTGTGCGATTCGAACGCGCGATTTGGACACGTGTTGCAGATGTGCGGTTTGGCGCGTCTTTCCAAGCTTCATGGTGTTCAATGGAATGAGGGGCTACGAACGGAGGTCGACATGGCATTCGTCAAGGACATGCTGCGAATGTGGGCGCATTCGTGGAAAAGATTCATTTCCATCGCCATGATCACGTTGCTCGGTGTGGCCGTGCTCACCGGCATTTACGCGGGCTGCCGTGACGCGTTCCGCAGCACCGACCGCTTTTTCGACGCGCAGGGCCTGCACGACGTCCAGGTGCTGTCCACCGCGGGCCTGTCGAACGGCGATATCGCCGCGTTGCGCAAGGTGAACGGTGTTGCGAAAGTGCAGGCGGAACGGTCGCAGGAAGTGACGTTCGATTTGGACGGCCGCAAGTCGGCGACCATGCAGGAAATCGGCACGAACGGCATCGACCAGCCATACTTGCAGGAAGGGCGCATGCCGAAAAAAGCCGGCGAAATCGCGGTAACCCGAAAATTTATTCGCGATTCGGGCAAGCATATCGGCAGCCGCCTCACCGTAACCCCCGAATCGGCTTCCTCCGATACTTCCGATACTTCCGATACGAACGGTGCGGACGGCACGAATGAAACGAACGGCACGGACGAGGCGCCGAGCTTCCCGACCAAGCTCACCATCGTGGGCGTGGTGCTCGATCTGCAGAACCTGAGCAACCCGGACGGCTACTCCGCCATGACCTCGTTCCGTTCCACCGCCACCACCGACTACACGTTCTTCGCGCCGTCCGATGGCGTGACCGGCACCCTCTGCACGTCCGCCACGCTGCTCGTCAAGGGCGCGGCCGCCGAAAGCACGTTCGACGAATCGTACGAAAACACCGTCAAGCAGGTGACCGACCGCATCGACGGCACCGTGAAAACCGACCGCCAGAAGGCCCGCCGGCAGGAACTGCTCGACGCGGGCAACAGGAAGATCGCCGACGCGCGTGCGGAGGCCGACAAGAAGTTCGCGGACGCGCAGTCGCAGATCGACGCGAATCGGCAGCAATTCAACCAGCAGGTCGACCAGATTGTCAGCATGCAGGCGGGCGCGGCAGCTGCGGGAGCTGCGGCAAACGGCGCGAACGCAGGTGCGGCGGCGGCCGCAGGTGCAACTACCCCCCAACTTGACGAAACCACGCGTGAAACAATGCGTGAAACCATCATCGCCGCTAGTCCCGAACTGACGCAAGCCAAGCAGCAGCTCGACCAGGCGCAATCGCAATTGAACGAGCAGAAGGCAAGTACCGAACAAACGCTGAAAACCAAGGAAAACGAGCTGAAAACCAGCATTCCGCAAGTACGCTGGTATGTGCAGGACCGGCAGTCGCTCGGCGGGTTCAGCGCGCTCAAATCCGACCTCGACTCCATCCAGTCGCTCGGCAACGCGTTCCCGATTGTGTTCCTGCTGGTGGCCGTGATGATGAGCCTGACCGCCATGGCGCGCATGGTCGAAGAGGACCGCTCGCTCATCGGCACGTACGTGGGGCTCGGCTACGGGCGGCTGGCGGTCGCGTCGCGCTACCTGCTGTTCGCGCTGCTCGCCTGCCTCATCGGCGGCGGCCTCGGCCTGATCGCCGGCTTCCTTGGCATTCCTGCGTTCCTGCTGGTCGTATTGCAAGGCATGTATGTGATGCCCGGCCTGCGACTGGAATACGACTGGCTGTACGGCTCGCTCGGCATCGCGCTGTTCGTGGTCGGCGTGCTCGCCGCCACCATCTACGCGTGTGTGCAGGAAATGCGGCAGACGCCCGCCTCGCTGCTGCGTCCGAAAGCGCCGCGCGCCGGCTCGCGCATTCTGCTGGAACGGATTCGGCCGGTCTGGAATCGCATCGGCTTCCTCGGCAAAGTGACCGCGCGCAACATCTTCCGCTTCAAGTCGCGCCTCATCATGACGGTCGGCGGTGTGGCCGGCTGCACCGCGCTGATCGTCTGCGGCCTGGCCATCAACGACACCGTCGCAGACCTCGGCATCAAGCAATACCGCGACATCTACCAGTACGACCTGATGGTGGTTTCCGACGATTCGGACGCGTCGGCGATGCGCACGAAGGTCGCGTCAGACGGGCGCGTCACGTCGTCGCTTGACGTGCGCATAGAATCGGGCGATCTGGCGATTTCGGGCGGTGGCGACGGTGACAGCGGCAAGGCCGGCAGCAGCGGCAGCGAAAGCATCCAGCTGGTCGCGGTGCCGGAAAAGCATCTGTCCGATTTGGGCGAAATGGTCACGTTGCAGCCGGTCTCGTCCGGCATGCTGGGCACGTCCGGCGTCGGCAAAACCGGTTCGCTGAAACTCGATGACGATGGCGTGATCGTCGCGCAGTCGGCGGCAAGCGCGCTGGGCGTCAAGGCCGGTTCCAAGGTGCGACTGACCAACGGCGACGGTGTGCGGGCCACGGCGAAGGTGAGCGCGGTGAATCGCAACCTCATCGGCTCGGATGTGTATGTAAGCGAAACCTACTACGCCAAGCTTTTCGACTCGAAAGACGCGAAGAACACCAAGAATTCCAAGAGTTCCGAGGATTCCGAGGCTCTGACGTGGAACGCCGTGCTCGCCAAGCTTTCCGGCTCCGACACTTCGCAAACCGACTATGCGGAATCGCTCGAAGAGGACAGTTCGGTGATGAAGGCCGTAAGCTGCGCGCATATGGCCGACAGCTTCAAATTCGACCTCATGGGCGCGGTGGTGGCGCTGATTGTGGCGCTTGCCGGCGGTCTGGCGCTTGTGGTGCTGTTCACGCTCGCCAATACGAATGTGTCGGAACGCGTGCGCGAGATGGCCACGCTCAAGGTGCTTGGCTTCTTCGACCGCGAAGTGCACCATTACGTGAACCGTGAGATGATGATCCTCACCGTCATGGGCGTGATACTGGGCCTGCCGCTTGGCCGACTCGTCGGCGGCATGCTGACGATGGCGCTCAACATGCCCTCGTTGTATTTCGAGGTGGAGGTCAAACCGTTGAGCTACGTGATCGCGGCCGCGGCGACCATGACGTTCGCGCTGCTCGTGCAGCTGTTCGTCAACCCCGTCCTCGACCGCATCGACCCCATCAGCTCCCTCAAGTCCGTGGAGTAGCGCCCCTCCGAAGCCCTCTCAGTTCTTCGGGTAGCGGTAGCTGTGGGGGAGTTGGGTGGTGAGCTGCGGGTCGAGGCCGAGTTCCTTCAGTTGGCGGTCGATTTCGAGGCGCGCACGTTCCACAAGTTCGGCGCGACGGCTGTCCAAACCGTTCAGCCCCTCCTGCTTTTCCAGCGATTCCAACGTCTCCGCCATACGCTTGAGCCGGTCCTGATGGTGCAGCAGCGCACGCACCTGCGCATGTTCGCGTACGATCTCACGCCAATCGGATGGCGTGTGCGCAATCTCCCGAACCGCGGTGACCGGATGCACGTCGGCCACCTGATATGTGATCGAGCCAAGCAGCGGCATCAGGAACACCGTGATCGCGCCGGCTGCGACCAGTGTTGACGCGGTGTCGCTTTGCATGGTGCCGACCTTCACCGCCAGCGATGTGACGGCGACGATGATCGGCAGCGCGGTCGTGCAATACAGCGCTACGGTGACGCGATGATGCGATGACAGCGGATTCTTGCGTTTGTCGAGCGACATGGCGATATATACCGGCACCGCGCGAATCAGCATGAGCATGACGATGAACGCGACGAGCAGTGCGGGCCGGCTTGCCACGGCGCGCACGTTGATCGCGGCGCCTGACACCACGAAAAACACAGGAATAAGGAAGCCATAGCCGACACCCTCCAACTTCATTTCCAGCGACTTGCTGCCGTCGGGGATGATGTAACGCAGGATAAAGCCTGCGGCGAACGCGCCGAGCACCGCGTCAAGTTCGAACAGTGCGGAAATGGTGACAAGGAAGATGAGCAGGAATGTGGTCAGTCGCATGAGCGTTTGCGATGACGTGTTCGCATTTTCCGTAAGGAAACGGTACAGGCGATGGCCGGTTCTCAGTGCTTTCGTAGGTAGCATCGCGCACAGTAGGCAGATGACAAGGAACGCGCCGAGCACGAGCATGGTTTGCCAGCCGGTTCGGGTGGATAGCAGGATGGCCATGGCAAGGATTGGGCCGAGTTCGCCCCACGTTCCGTACGAGATGATGGCGTCGCCGATGGGGGTGCCTTCGAGGTTGCGTTCCTTGAGAATCGGCATGAGCGTGCCGAGCGCGGTGGTGGTGAGTGCGATTACCGTGGCCACGCCGTTGATGCCTTGCTTGGTGAAGAACGGAAGGAATGTCACAACCAGCCAGGCGAGGCCTAGCGTGATTCCCCATGTAAGCAGTCCGACTTTGCCTTGATGTCCGGCGAGTCGTTTGGGGTCGATTTCGTAGCCGGCGAGCAGGAACAGGAACGCCATGCCGAGCTCGTTCAAGAGTTTCACGGCGTCGTTTACTTCGATCACGCCTAGTCCGTACGGGCCGAGCGCGGTTCCGGCGGCGAGCAGCAGCACGGTTTGCGGAATGAACTTGCCCGGGATCAGCTGCGCCACGATTGGGCTGACGGCCGCCACCGCCATGATGATGGTTAATGAAACGAGCTCTTGCGTCATGTTTCCAGCCTAGTGAGTCTGCGTGACGGTGCTCGGATACGCGGTGACCCCCATGACGCGCTGAGGGTGGGGTTAAGTTTTTGTTAATTTTATGGGGGGGGGTCTATGAGCTTTTATTATCCGTGGAAAATGGCGGAACTGTTTTGTTTGAAGGTTGGTCCCCTCTTTTCGTTGAAGGGGTTAAGTTTTTCGTTCGAGGGTTTTAACGAGGGTGTTAATGGAAAGAGCCCGATATGATGCTGAATCGAGCTGTTTAGGCGATTTAGGGGGTGTAAAAAAATGATTGATGGCAAATTCACAGCAAAGGAGCGTGCGTATCTGGCCAGCCTGCCAGCGGTCAAAAGCGTGAGCCCATCCCATATCCGGTATACCGATCGCTTTAAGGTCGAGGTCATGTGCCGGTACAACGCGGGCGAATCGCCGTCGGCCATCTTTCGGGAGGCGGGTCTCGACCCCAAGCTGATCGGCTACAAGCGCGTGGAACGGTGCATCGCGCGCTGGAAGCAGCAGGAGGAGCGGAACAAGCGCAGGAACGAACATACGAACCATTACATGCAGGATTGTGATGACGAGCTGGAAGCCATCGAACTGCGCGGAGACGATGTGGATCAGTCCGTGGTGGATCTTTATGGCGCTGGCGCGGCAGGGACGTCGGGAAGCGACGTCGCGACGAGAAACGTTGGCGCGTCGGGAAGCAACGGCGTGCAATCGCAAGGCTCGGACAAGTCGCAGGAATCGCGCGCATCGCAGGATATGCTGTCGAAACTTGCACAGGCACAGCTGACCATCAACAAATGCGACATGCTGATAGCCAAGCAGGCGTTGCGTATCGACGAGCTGGAACGCGTGCTGCGGAAGTTCATCCAGTGATGCGTGCGAAACGTATGAAAAACATGGAACGTACGGAAGGCGCGGAACCGTCTTTCAACGAGATAATCGACGTTTCCGACGATATGCGCAGACGGCGTGGCCGCCGCAGGAAAACCGTCGCCATGCGTGTCTCCGCTGCGCTGTTGATCGTCATTTCCATTTGCATCGGCGGTTTTCCGGCGATGCTGCAATACCGGTCGGCGCACGAACTGTCGAATACGTCGGACCAGTCCGCACGTGCGGTTGCGGGTTGGCCGTATCCGCAGGCCGACGACGCGATCGCCGCGGCCAAGGAATACAACAAACGGCTCGCCGCATCGGGCCAGCCGATCCTCGGCGAGGCGAAGGATCCGTTCTCCCAGGCGCAGGGCAGCTCGCGGTCCAGCGAATCCGGTTCCAACGAATCAGACAGCGCCAGCGCCAAAGATACGGAATATCAAAGCCTGCTGGATTCCGGCAGCGGTGTGATGGGCACTATCCGCATTCCGAAAATTTCTGTGAAACTGCCGATTTACCATGGCACGTCGCAGTCGGCACTTGCGTCCGGTGCGGGGCATTTGTATGGCAGTAGTCTGCCGGTGGGCGGCAAGAACACGCATGCCGTAATCACCGGGCATCGCGGGCTTGTGGATGCGATGATGTTCACCCGATTGGATGAAATGCGCGTCGGCGACTACTTCTACATCGAAGTGATGGGCCGCACGTTCGGCTACAAGGTGGATCGCATTTCGGTAATCGAACCGAATGACACTTCGAAGCTGAAGATCGTTCCCAGCGAAGACCGGGTGACGTTGATGACGTGCACCCCGTACGGCGTTAATACGCATCGACTGTTGGTTTCTGCGGTGCGCTCGCCGATTCCCGACGTGGTACCGGCGGAGCATGATGCGGCGAAGGATGCGCGAACGATTGCGACCACGGCCGCGGTGGTCACGTTGCTGCTCGGTCTGCTGCTGGCATGGTTGCGCGGGCGACCGTGGCATATCCGTAGGCATGCGGCTTGGTGGCCGAAGCGTGGCTAACGACCGCTGTTTGCCGATGCCCCCTGCCGGCTTTTTTATTCGGGTATCACCCATATTGTGAAACGTTGCGATTGCAACGGTTGACGATGGTATAATACCTCGACTTTCCCGCACTTAGGGTGTGCATCTCCCGACGTCTTTTCTCCTACATTCAAGATGGGAGCGCCGGAAGTGTATCCGTACTGGACATAGCATGTGCCGGTGCGTGATGCGCGGACGGTGTTAGAGACGGAAACCGCGTTGAAGCGCGGTATTAAGGGGACAATGCACATGAGGCATGTACATGAATCTGAGGCAAAGCCAAAAGGGAACTTTGCCAAGCGAATCGTAGCTGCGGTAGCCGCGGTCGCCATGCTTGGTGGCATGGGCTACGCCACCACTTCTACTGCACTAGCCAATGACGTCAATGCCACTGTTGAGCAGCAGAATGGTATCAGCATTGGTCTGCATGATTACAATCGCAACTCCATCAACAATAATCATGCGTTGCATTTTAAGAACGGAAGAGACGAAACCGGCTATAACCGCTATGTTCAAGATGGCAAAGGTGCGTACACGGGCATTGTGAAGCCTCTGCTGACTAACGGTTACCCGACCATGGCGGATGGCAACGGATCGCTGGATTATCTCTTCGGCGGTGCGTCTGATAATACCGTTGTGACTAATCACACGCCGGAAGGTGGTTTGCTGACTTCGGATGGTCAAGGGAATTACAGTTTCGATGCGGCGTCGAAATATGCGAAATATGACCACAATAGCAATCGATTCGAATTGACCAATCAGACCCAGAGCGGGAATCGTGACCCGCTGTTCACGCCGTTTGGCAATGACAGCGACGACAATAGGTATTCGTTCGGCATGAACCTTGGGGCCGATTTCTATATGCCTAAAGATGGCAAAGTCAACAATCAGAACATGGTGTTCGACTTTACCGGTGACGACGATGTGTGGGTGTTCATCGATGATGTGCTGGTGCTTGATTTGGGTGGTATCCATCAGGCGATACACGGAACGATTGATTTTGCTACTGGGAATATCACGTATGATCGAAATCAAAGTTATGGTTCGGATCGCGCGACGACAATTAGCCAGGCATTCAGTAATGCGGGCAAGAACTGGGATTCCGCTGCATATAAAACCCATCATTTGAGCTTCTTCTATCTGGAACGTGGCGACGGTGGCTCCAACTGCAAGATCAGCTTCAATTTGCCGGTGAAGCCGTCCAAGGCCATTGACATTGAAAAGCAGACATTGGGCACTATTCCAGCCGGTCAACAGTTCCAATTCCAGCTGTTCGCCAATGGCTCGCAAACGCCATATGAAGGCAAATACAGCGTTTACAATGCGTCCACCAATCAGGTTGTCAGCTCTGGTTTGAACACCGGTTCGAACGGTGTGATCACTTTGGCCAAAGGCCAATTTGCTCGTGTGCAATCCAATGATTTCTCTGATGACACAACCTATTCGGTGCGTGAGCTGAATTCCGGCAAATACACTGTTTCCGCGAATGGTGAGGCGTTGTCGCAGCACAACGATGGAAATGGTGGTTCCTATGCGGAAACCCATTCTTTCAAGGTGAGCGATACCAGCCATGTGACTGTTATCAATTCCAATGTGAAGCCACAAAACAATAAGACCATCGAAAAGGTCGATGGTGGTGATGGCGACCAGTACGAGTTGCATTTGAATGCTTCGGGTGATAGCGCTTCTTCCGAAACCACTATCGCCACTCCGGCCGACATTGTGCTGGTTATGGATAAGTCCGGCAGTATGCAGGATAAAAACGACAATCGTGATACTAACGCGAAGAACGCGGCAAATAAGCTTGCTGAGAAATTACTGACCGAGGCGAATTCCAAATTACCGGAATCTCAACAAGTCCAAATGGCGGTTGTGACATTCAGCGACACGGCCTCGACTAAGCAAGACTTCACCACATCTGTCAGCAAGATTAAAACAGCTGTGTCCAGCAGACCTGATGGTGGAACCAACTGGGAGGCTGCGCTTAAGCAGGCGAATGATCTGCAAGGACGCACGGGTGTGAAGAAGCACATCATTTTCTTGTCTGACGGCAATCCGACGTTCCGTATATCCAATTATCCGATTGGGTGCAGCAAAAAAGGGTGCAATCCTGATGATGATTGGCGTACTACACCTCAGGGTGTGCATGGTGCAGGTACCGAGGGTAGTGATAATTACTACGGTTACAACTATGCTGCCGCTCTGGCCGAGGCCAACAGGCGGGAGAGTAATGTTTCGCTTTATGTGGTGAAGGCTTCGACTGACGCCAATAGAATGTCCGATTTCGCCCGTGAAGCCAGTGCGGTGAACGGTAAGGAATTCGATGGCACGAATGCTGAGAATCTGACAAAAGCATTCAACCAGATCTATTCCAGCATCACCTCCTCCGCGAAGATCAAGGTCTTCTCCATCACCGACACCTTGTCCAAGTGGGTCGACCCGGTCGATTTCGCTGGCATGGCTGCCGGTACCAACATTACGCGGTATGTGACGGTGAAAAACGGCAATAAGATGCTGACGAACGAATATACGGCTACGTACGGTGTCGATCAATCTGGCAATCGCACGGTGACGGTGACGTTTAACGGCACAGACGGTATCGTTGCTGAGAAAGCCGACAGCATCGACGTATCCTTCAAGGTCAAGCCAAGCGATGCCGCCTATGCCACTTATGCCGGCAACCAGCAATACCCGAATGCGGGAGAGCCGAATACTGGCACCGCATCTGCGGGCCAGCAGGGATTCTATTCCAATGTGGACGCGCGATTGAACTATTGCGTGCTTACCGAGGTTAATAGAACTACGTCATGCGCACCGACTGAAGTCGAGTATCCGCATCCTGTGGTGCAGGTGAAGCTCGGCAAGATCAAGATCGTCAAGCAATGGTCGGATGGTGCGAGCAAGCATGATGACGGTTCCGTTACGGTGCAGTTGCAGCGTAAGAAGAGCGGCGATTCCAATGCTCAGCTGGAGAACGTCGGTGGTGGCGTAATCACGCTGAATAAGGGCAATGGTTGGCAGACGACTGTCGACAACCTGGTTCCTGGATACACGTATTCCGTGGCGGAAATCTCTGGTAATGACCGATATGGCGTCTCCTATACGGGAAACAATGTCGACTTGACCAAGCAGATGGTGTGGTCTTCCAATGCCGATGCGGGCACGTTGAACGCGACCATCACTAACACGTTGAAGACGGTTGCCCTGGAGAACGCGATTTCGGTGAAGAAGGACCTGGCCGGACGCGAGTGGAAGACCTCCGACACGTTCGATTTCACTCTGGCGGCGAAGGGCAATGCGCCGTTGCCGGATAAGTGCGAAGCCGATCAACCTTGCACGGTGAAGGTGAACTCCGATTCGGGCAGCCATACCGCGTCCTTCGGCAACATCACTTACAACGCTGGCGATGCCTCTTACACGTATTACGTGACGGAGGTCAAGGGCTCTATCGCTTCATTGCATTATTCGCAGGCGAAGTATGAGGTTGTCGTGACTGTCGCGAAGGACTCCAACGGAGAGTGGAAGGCTTCCGTGAAGTCCGTGACCAAGGTGCTGGATGACAACGGTGCAGCAGTTCCCGAATCGCAAAGTGCTGCTACTGAACCTGTCACCTTCACCAACCGATATGTCGCGGTGTCGGCGCTGCCGTTGACGGGTGATGCGACGGGACGCCAGTGGCTGCTGGTCGGTGGCGTGATCGGCGGACTCGCGGTGCTGCTTATCGGCGCTGCCGAAATTTGGAATAACAAGAAGCGACTCGTCTGAGTTGCTGTGTGAGGCCGGAATGCCTACCAGCTTGAGGGCATTCCGGTCGGCAAATCAAAATTTGCGGATCGCGGGAGCAAGTTGGGTTCCCGCCTCCCGCGATTGCAAAAACAAGTAATCAAACAATAAGGAAGAGAGGATTCTCATGAAGATGAGGAAACTTTTCGCCGGCATCGCCGCCGCGGCGACGCTGCTGGGTGGCATGGCCCTGGGCGCAACCAGCGCACAGGCCGATGACGCTATGGTAACGGACAACGCAACGTTCACGTTCACCGCGGAAACCGAAGAGCAGTTGACCCACGCTAATCTGGCCGCATACAAGATTGGCGATTACGTCCAGTACGGTTCTGACCAGAGCGTTGCCTACGGTGTGGTGACGAACTTCGCCAATAAGGCTGCCGTTGACTCCGCGTTGAAAGCTGCCGGTGTGGATACTGCGGATCCTAAGGTGGACCATCTGGCCGCAGCCCTGAATGCCGGCACTCTGGATATTTCTGCGACTCGTCCATGGGACAAGACTGCGAATGGTAATGCAAGCACTACCCGTGCATTTGCTAATGCTCTGGAGAGCGAAGGCAAGCTGGCTTCCGGTCAGAAGGTGACGCTGGGTGCTGCGACTACCGTACAGGGAGGGTATTCTGCCTCTGTGAACCTGCCTGCTGGTATCTATGTGTTCATTGATTCCGCGGCTGCCACTGAGTCTGTGACCAAGGCCATCCCGATGATTGTTGCTTCCGGCACGGTCAACACCGGAAAGAAGGCCTTGACTGATCCGATTCAGGGCGCCAACACCGTGAACATGAAGAACACCAACAACCCCGGAAAGACTAAGACGGTCGAGGAGCCTTTCGCTGCCATCGGCGACACCCTGACCTACACCCTTACCGGTACTATCGCGAACCCGGCTCCGACCGAGTTCAAGTTCACCGATAAGCCGGGCAAGGGTCTGACCATCAAGGCTGGTACTTTCAATTTCTATGTGGATGGTGCGCAGATTTCTGCTGAAACTGCTGCATCTGACTTCACTGTTCCGACTGCGGATGTGATCGGTGGCGACGACGCATCTTTCGATGTCACGGTGAATAATCCGTCCAAGTATGCAGGCAAGACCATCAAGGTCACCTTCCATGCGGTGATTAATGATGATGCCGATGCCGAGGATGGCGTTGTCAACAAGCTTGACAACTACGGCACTAACGTTGAAGCCTCTACCAAGTTCACTGGTTTCAATTTCACCAAGGTGGATCCTGATGGCAAAGGCATTGAAGGCGTCACCTTCCAGGTGAAGGATAAGGATGGCGTTCCGCTGTATTTCGTGAAGCAGGGGGACGGTTCCTACAAGAAGGCTGCTTCTGCTAACACTCAGGGCGCAACTACTGATGTCACGACTGGTACTAACGGCCAGTTGTCCTTCACCGGTCTTGATAAGACCAAGACCTACACCGTCACGGAAACTAAGCGTGCCAGCGATGCCTATCTCGACATCATGCCGAGCTTCACTGTGTCTTTCAACGAGGAGAACGGTTCAGCTGTTCTGGCTAAGACCACCACTTCCGATCCGTGGGGCCTGGTCAACACCACCGCCAAGACCGTGAAGAACATCAAGTCCATCACCCAGCTGCCGCTCACCGGCGCTGCGGGAACCATGCTGTTCACCGTTGTGGCTCTGCTCGTGGCTGGCGCTGGCGTGACCATCGCCATCAAGTCTCGTCAGAACGCCGAGGCCTGATCGCCCATCTCTGACGGTGTTCGTTAAGAACGCCAATTCGGAGTGATTTAAGGTCGACCCATTATGGGTCGGCCTTTTTGTATTGCTCTGTATTTCATGTGGGATTGCTTGGATTGCGCCATATTACGTTGCTTTGGACGTGCCACCCGATGTGGGTGGACATTGCGTTTTTCGAGGGTATAAGGCGTTTCAGTGGGATGTGTTGCAACAAACGGAATCTGGAAACGTGAACCGTTATGGGGGCTGTTAGTCAGGGGAGTGAAGTGGGGGTATTGCACGGAAGGAGGGCCATAGAATCGCAGGCACATCCGCAAAAGAAAGCAATGAAGCATCAATGGGAGGTATTGCGATGCGCAGTGGGGGAGCATTCAGTGACGAGGAGATTCAACTGTTGCGTGGATTGCCGGCTGTTTCCAATGTGACTCGTGATCGTATCACCTATTCCGACACATTCAGACAGGTGTGCACTATCCGATATCTTGCGGGGGAGTCGCCCACCAAGATCTTCCGCGAAGCGGGTCTGCCGCCGGAATTGGTTGGTTACAAGCGTATCGAGCGCAGTGTGGCGCGGTGGAAGGATGCGGCCATCAAGTCGGTGAGCGGCAGCGACACCATGACCGATGGTGAGATCATAGCGCAGCTTGCGGCGCGGTATAAGCGTGCGTTGGCGACGAGGCGGAGTCTTGAAGACATCGCCAATACGGCCACTGAGCCGAAGCCTGCCGCAACGGCTGCGTCGAATGACGTTCATCCGTTGTCTCTCGGACTGTTCGACGGTGATACGGCCGGCATTATTATCAGGCAGCAGGCTCGTCGTATCGACGAGCTCGAGCGCGATGTGGTGAGGTTGCGCAACAAGCTGGACAAGGAAGTCGGGCCCAATCCTGCCTCCGCTGAGGCCTGACTTATGCTATCTAGCTTATAGATGGCGGATGGTGCGCCTTATTTGCCAGTTCAGGGGTACAAAACATGCCCCCGAACTGTCTATTCCCGTCCAACACCCGCCATCTATAAGCCAGATAGGCCCGGGGATCGGTCCGATTAGGAGATTAAAGCCTCGAGACTGTCGAAGTCCAGCACTTTGCCGTGCCGTGTGGGGAAGGATTCGCTGCCGCCATAGACGACGAACCGATGGTCTGTGTCCACTCCCATGATCGGCGCGAGATCCTCCAGGTTCTCGAAAGCGCTCGGCCGGTACGTGGCGGACGATTTGACCTCGACTGCGTACAGTGGCCTGTCGCCCTTCCGATGCCCAGCAGATTGGCCGCCAAGCCAGTGTCATAGAAGTATAGTTTTAGAAAATCGCTCATGCTTAAGCGCACTAGGTAGGGTGCAAAGTCCGTCCGGAACGCCATATAATGTCCCTGTACTAGGTGGTTCAAGGGGGCTTAAACTGATGGCAGGCATTTTGCGAGGGGGCACGTGCGGCGGGTCGAGAAGCAGCGGGTCGCAAGATACACGCACCTACGTTCCGCCGACGTTCGCCGAGGCGACCGATGTGTCCGAAGAGATTCGCGAGCGTCGCGCCGACGTGGGTAGATCCATTGCCCTGCGTGTGCTTGCGGCGGTGCTGATTTTCTCCGCAATCGGCATTGGTTTTTTCCCGAAAGTGCTGCAATACCAGTCCGCGCAAAAGCTGGCGAGCACGTCCGCCCGTTCCGAGCAGAGCGTCGCGGGCTGGCCGTATCCGCAGGCCGACGAGGCATTCGCCGCAGCTGGGGCGTACAACAAGCGTCTCGCCGAATCGGGGCAGCCGGTGATTGGCGAGGCTGAGGATCCGCTCGCCGAGTTGTACAACAACAATCAGTCCGACTCCAGCGACGGTTCCGGTTCCAGCTCGACGGGCGCAGACGCCACTGGCGATGGTAACAAGGATTCCGCTAGCTCCAAAGACGCGGAATACCAGCGTTTGCTGGATACTGGCGATGGCGTGATGGGTTCCATCCGCATTCCAAAGATTTCTGTGGATTTGCCGATTTACCATGGCACGTCGGAGCAGACGCTTGCGTCCGGTGCGGGGCATTTGTATGGCAGTAGTCTGCCGGTGGGTGGCAAGGATACGCATGCGGTGATTACCGGACATCGGGGTTTGGTTGAAGCCTCAATGTTTACGCGTTTGGATGAGATACGGGTTGGTGATTACTTCTATATCGATGTGATGGGCCATACGCTTGGCTATATGGTGGATCGTATTACCGAAATCGAACCTAACGACACATCGCAATTGAAGATTACCTCTGGCGAGGATCGGGTCACGTTGATGACATGCACTCCGTACGGTGTGAATACGCATCGTCTGTTGGTTTCGGCATTACGTTCCGCCATTCCCGAAGAGATTCCCGCGGAGGATGATGCGGCAAAAGATGTGCGTGTGATTGCGGGCGTGGTGTCAGCTGCCACGTTGCTGGTCGGTTTGTTGTTGGTTTGGCTGCTCCGCTGTCCGTGGTATGTCCGTAGGCATGCCGCTTGGTGGCCAAAGCGCAACTAGGGGTTGATGGCGTTAATGTTGCACTTGACAGATGCTTTTTTGTCGGGGAAAATTCTGAAAGAGACATGACAACGTTTGCTTATAGTTTTTGCATCGCGATTTACGGGGGCAAGAATACTCTAGAATCGCGATGATATGTGCGATTTCAAGGAAAGTATATCCCCTTGATTACCTCGTTGGGAGGGTATGTATCCCTCTGTTTTTCTCCTTAAGGTTTAGGCAACGAAGCGATTGTCAGACGGTATGTGAAGCGAAGACGCATCAAATATACCGGTCGAAGGAGGAAGGTATTTCCCCGATCGCTTAACGGTACAAGGGGGTAGGCGTATGAGACACGTCTTTGAGCGAAACAGGGCGAGGGGCACAGGTCTGTTCACGCGTCGTGTCATTGCGGCCGTCGCGACGGTCGCAATGCTCGCCGGCGTGGGGTGCGTCACTGCTTCGTCAGCGGCGGCGGAAGATGCCACGGGAGCCTTGGAACAACAAATCGAGCAGCCGGTATTGCAAGAATCTGGGCAAGAGGATTCACAGCCGGTGGAACAAAATTTGATGGTGGGAGAAGAGCAGCCGTCAGATCAAGAGCAGCCGTCAGATCAAGAGGCTTACCAGCAAGTCGAACAAGAAACGGAACAAGAAACGAAAGAAGAGACTGAGCAGTGGGTTGAGCAGGAGGTTGAACAACAATCTGAACAACAATCTGAACAACCTGATGAGCAGCCAGTTACGTTGTCCGCTCAACCGATTGCGCGAGCAAATCGGGCGCAGTCGGTTGCGCAGAACGAGACCGGTTCTCAGTTGGGTGCTCCGGAGAAGCATAAGCGCATCAAGAAGAACGATGATGGCAGTTACACCGTGAACGTGGATGTGAAGGGCGCTTCCAGCACCACCACGGTCACCACCACCCAGCCGATCGACTTCACGCTGGTGCTGGATGTGTCCGGTTCGATGGACGATCCGATGAGTAAGACGGATCGGACCAAGCGGTTAGACGCACTGAAAGAAGCGGTTAAAGCATTTCTTGATGAAGCCGCGAATACTAATACGGAGGCCGGTTCCGAACTGGTTCGCGTTGGACTGGTGAAGTTCGCCGGCGATAAAACGGACAAAATCGGGGATGACATGTACCGAAGTGGTGGGTACACCTACAACTACTCCCAAATCGTTAGCAATCTGACTGCGGATATGAACGGTCTGAAGAACAAAGTCAGCAAACTCAAAGCCGCTGGCGCCACCCGCGCCGACAATGGATTCAATCGTGCGGTCAAGGTGATGGGCAGTGCTAGTGCTCGAATCGATGCGAAGAAGGTCGTTATCTTTTTCGCGGATGGTTCGCCTACATCGTCTAGTGGCTTCGAGGGTAAAGTGGCAAATAAGGCCGTCGAAGCTGCCAAGGAATTGAAAGATGGTGGCGCCACGGTGTATTCCATCGGCATCTTCGCCAGTGCCAACCCGTCCTCGCTCTCCAGCAACGAGAACCAGTTCATGCATGCGGTGTCCAGCAATTTCCCAAAGGCAACGAAATACAACCAGCGCGGTGAAGGGAATATCGAAGCCGGCTATTATAAAAGCGCGACGAACGCTTCGGAGCTGAATACCATCTTCGACGAGATTGAAAAAAGTGAGACTACCACGTCCGCATACACCAATGTGACCATGGAGGATACGCTCTCCGACTATGTCGATCTTGCGGATAACAACTACAAGGTCGTTGCCAAGGATGCTTCCGGCAAGGTGGTCTCCTTGACTAATGTCGATTACACCTTGACGTATGACGCGAGCACGAAGAAATTCACGGTCGCATTCCTGAAGGCTCTGGCCCACAACGTGACGTACACGCTGGAATACAACGTGAAACCCACGCAGAAAGCGTATGACGAGTATGCCGCCAACCTGAATGCCGGCAAGGATGGATATGACGGCGTAAAGGGTAACGCGAACACCGATCTGCCGGGAAACGCCACGTCCTCGAACCAGCCGGGTTTCCATACGAACGATTCCGCATGCTTGACCTATACGGCCGATGGCAAGACTCATGAGTGCAGGGAGAACCCGTATCCGCACCCGGTAATCCAGGTGGTGCATTCCACACTGCACGTCGACAAGCAGTGGAGCGGTAACGGCCAGAAGCCGGAAAGCATCACGGTGGATATCAAACAGGGCAACGATACCTATAAGACGGTCACGCTGAAGCGTGACGATAGCGGCAAATGGTCCACCGACGTGATTATTCCGGCAGGCGCCCAAAAGACGTACACGGTGACGGAAGTCGAACCGGACAGCCACTTGTGGAAGGCTTCCTACCAGCACAAGGTCGGCGATGGAAATCTTGCTGACGGCAATGTGGTGACGGTGTCGGAATCCACGGCATCGCAGGAAGCCACGGTGATCATCACCAACACGTTGAAGACGGCCACGTTGAAGAACGCAATTGGCGTGAAGAAGACGCTGGTCGGCCGCGATTGGAAGGATTCCGACGAGTTCACTTTCAAGCTGAAGGCAGACGATTCCAATCCAGACGCGCCGATGCCAGCTTCCTGCAAGAACCAGTCGGCGTGCCCGGTGACGGTGAAACGCGATTCGTCTGACGATCACGTTGCTTACTTCGGCGACATCACGTATGACGCAGGTGAAGCCAAGTACACATATCTCGTGACGGAGAACGCTGGTAATGCTTCCGCAATGTATTACTCGCAGGCGGAATACCGGGTGGTCGTGTCCGTGATGAAAGACGGAACGTCCGGTGAATGGAAGGCCGTTGTCGAATCCGTGACCCAGCTGAAAACCGATTATGGTGCCGCTGGTTCGAATTGGGACAGTACCCGGCCAATGCTGTTCACCAACAAATACATTGCGGCATCGTCGCTGCCATTGACGGGCCGCATGGGCGCGGAGCGATGGTGGCAGATTGCGGCCGGCGGAGTCGGCGTGCTGGCATTGCTCGCCGTCGCTGCGGGCGATCGGTGGAGACGCAAGAAGCGGCTCGGCTGAACAACACAAGATTTGCGGATCGCGGGGGCGCGTTGGGTTCCCGCTTCCCGCGATTGCAGAACACAGTAACCAACAATCAAGGAAGAGGAGATTCTCATGAAGATGAGGAAGCTTTTCGCAGGGCTGGCCGCCGCGGCAACGTTGCTGAGCGGCATGGCCATCGGCGTCGCCGCCGCTAGCGCCGACCCGACAACTGACGCGACGCTTACGGTGAACCATGCGCAGGAGGGTCACACCTACACCGCATACCGTATCGCCACGTTCGAAAATCCAAAGGCTGTTGAAGGTTCCGCCGATACTTTGGCGTCCGTCGAAATCAACACGGAATCCGCTTGGGTGACCCCTTTGGTGAATGCATTTAACGCTGCGGGTGGTGTCAGCTTGGATACTACGTATGAGAAGAATCCTGCTGCCTATTTGGCTACGAAGTATGCCGACGTCACCAACAGTGTCGTTCGCGAAGTCATCGGTCAGTTGACCAAACCGACTGACAATGGCTCCCAGTTGTCTGTTGACAACAAGAAGGGCGGCAAATACGCCAACGTGCCGGAAGGCTGGTATGTGGTATTTGACACTTACTTAGATGGCGAGGGCAATACCAAGACTGGTCCGACCGCATTGGTTGCCACCAAAATCACAGTGGATAAGAAGGAATACACGAAGTTTACTCTGAGTAAAGAAGACGGACAGAAAAACATTGAGGCTCTGGGAGAGTTCAATGCAAAAAATGAGAACGCTCCGAACCCACCGACTAAGTCCGTTGAGAATGTGACCACTACGGTCAACGATCAGACCGTGAACATCGGCGATACGGTGAAGTACACCGTCGAACACACGATTCCTGCTGTAGCCGCTGGCAGCGATAGTTATCAGTACTTCATCTATGATTCGGCGGATAAGGGTTTGGATGTTCATACGAACACCATTGTCGTGAAGGTAGGGGAAGCACAGCTGACTCTCAACGAAGACTATACTGTGACTCAGGAACCGGGCTCGAATGGTACAAAAACGAACACCACCATTGAATTCAAATCTGCAGCAGCAAAGAAGCATGCCGGACAGAAAGTTACGGTGACTTATCAGGCCACTGTCACCAAGGAGATCCTTAATAATCGGAATCAGTTGACTAATGAGGCCAAGGCCGGCAACGGTAGCCAAACTTCTGGTGCCGGTACGACCACGGTGAAGACGTACGATTTCCAGTTCAAGAAAATCGGCGTGGACCACAACGGTCTTGACGGAGCGAAATTTGTCGTGAAGAAGGACGATAAGTACCGTAAGCAGGATCCAATGACCATGGCATGGTCTGACGCTGCCAATAGAGCGGACGCCACAGTGTTTGAATCCAAGAACAAGGGCATGGTTGATATCAAGGGTCTGTCTTCCGGCGAATACACGATTGAGGAAATCGAAGCTCCGGCTGGTTATGCCCAGAACTTCATGGCCACTTTCAAGGTAAATGTGGATGCTAAAGAGGGTACTGTCACGGCCGAAAAAGATACACTGGGTTTGGTGACGCCTGGTGGTGCAGGCGACAGCGTCACTCGCGTCAAGAACATCCAGAATATCGCTCAGCTGCCGCTGACTGGTGCCGCGGGAACCGTGCTGTTCACGGTCGTGGCGCTGCTGGTGGGTGGCGCCGGTGTTGCCGTGGCGGTCAAGAGCCGTCGCCGCACGTACTGAACGTGTGCTCGGCGCGAGTGAGCTGTAAGCCAGCTCAATCGCAATAAAAAACAATGCGGGCGGTTGTGGGTCTTCCATAATCGCCCGCATTCATGTGTTTCCCGACCGCCAGAAGCGATATACAGTCGGCAACATTTAAAAAACGACTTGTAAAAAGTTCGATGTAAAATCGCCCCGTCAAGGGCGTAACGAAGGGGGTAAAGCGATGCGTGGAGGTGGATCTTTCAGCGCCGACGAGCTGCAAATGCTACGGAAACTGCCGGCGGTCGCCAACGCAACCAAGGACCGCATCACCTATGCCGACACATTCAAGCGGGTGTGCGTCATACGGTATCTGGCAGGCGAATCGCCAACCAAAATCTTCCGCGAAGCGGGCCTGCCGCCGGAGCTGATTGGATACAAATGCATTGAACGCAGCGTGGCGCGGTGGAAGAAAAGCGCCATCAAATCCGTGAACGGCAGCGAGGGGATGGACAACAGCGAGATCATCGCGCAGCTCATCGAACTATTCGTCGACACTATGAAGACGAAGAAGAAGCTTGACAACATTGTGGGCATCACCACTCCGAACGCTTCGGCTGCGGCGGACGCTTCGAATGCCGCCGGGGTTGTGGGCGTTCCTGCTGCGGTCGGCGGATTCCAACAGTCGTCTGCCGGTGGGCTCGACTCCGAAACCGCCATCAGCATCATCAAACAGCAGGCCCGCCGCATCGACGAGCTGCAGCGCGAAAACGAAGACCTCCGCGCCAAACTCGACGAGCTGACCGCCTAGCCCGCTCATTCTTCATCATGCCGGCTTCTGTTCCTCCCAACAGAGCCGGCAAGCGTCATCTGTCAGACAAAAGCGGGCGCATTGGGCGGTTCCCGCGGTAGGGTGTGACCATTATGACTTTAGGGAATACGAATACCGGGAAGGCCGGCACAAACACGCAAGCTGCCGACGCGTCTGGCGCAACGCAGAACGCGCAAAGCACACAATCGCATATCAAATCCATCGAAAGCCTCGACAAAGACAACGACATGGAACGCGGCCTGAAGAATCGCCATGTCCAGTTCATCGCCATCGGCGGAACCATCGGCACCGGCCTGTTCCTCGGCTCCGGCAAGTCGATCGCGCTGACCGGACCGAGCATCATCTTCGTGTACATCGGCGTGGGTCTTATCATGTTCCTGCTGATGCGTGCCATCGGCGAAATGATGTACAGCGACCCGAGCCAGCACACCTTCATCAACTTCATCACCCGCTATCTTGGGCGTGCATGGGGCAAATTCGCCGGCTGGACGTACTGGATCGTGCTCATCCTGACCGGCATGACCGAAATCACAGCCGTCAGCACGTATTTCGTCACGTTCTTCGGTACGTTCGGCATAGACCTCAAATCATGGAAATGGCTTATCGAACTATGCTTCCTCGTGGCGCTCACCTGTGTGAACCTCATAGCCGTGAGAGTGTTCGGTGAGGCGGAATTCTGGTTCTCCATGATCAAAATCACGCTGATTGTGGGCCTGATCATCACCGCTGTGGTGATGCTTATCGTCGGCTTCCACTACCCGGCCACGCATATCGAAGGCGTGGATGGCACGGTCTCCGGCGCCACCGTAAGCCTGAAAAACATCACCGACGGATTCCAACTCGCGCCGAACGGCTGGATGAACTTCCTGCTGAGCTTCCAGATGGTGTTCTTCGCCTACCAGCTCATCGAATTCGTGGGTGTGACCGTGTCCGAAACCCAGAACCCGCGCAAAGTGCTGCCGAAGGCCGTCAACGAGTTGATCATGCGCATCCTCATCTTCTACGTGGGCGCGCTCGTGGCCATCATGGCCATCGTGCCGTGGCGCAACTTCCACCAGAACGCGGACGGCTCGTTCGGCTCCCCGTTCATCATGGTGTTCAAATACGCTGGGCTCGACTGGGCTGCCGCGCTCGTGTTCTTCGTGGTGATCACCGCAGCCGCGTCGGCACTCAATTCGCTGATCTACTCGGCGGGCCGCCACCTATACCAGCTTGCGCAGGATTCCGAATCGCCCGCTATGCAGCGCCTCGGTGAGGTGTCGGATCACAAGGTGCCGGCGAAAGCGATTATCGTGTCCGGCTGCATGATTCTGTTCTCCCCGCTGGTCAACGCGATTCCGGGCGTTTCCGGTGCGTTCGTGCTGTTCGCTTCGGCCGCCAGCGCCGTCGTGATCTTCATCTACATCCTGACGATGCTTGCGCACCGCCGCTACCGCCAGAGCGCCGACTTCCTGCCGGACGGCTTCGTCATGCCGGCATGGCAGGTGTGCGACTGGATTGCGATTGCGTTCTACGTGTTCGTGTACGTCACGCTGTTCCTGTCCGCAGATACGCGCGGTTCCGCCATCGCCGGCCTGCTGTGGCTCGTCGTGTTCGGCGGCTACTGCCTGCTGCACGAGCGCTTCCAGAACCGCGATTTGAAAGCGGCTCTAGGGAAGTAGACGTATTGCCTGTCGCTGCGGTATGCGTGGCATGCGCGTGTTGCGCTACGTGTCGCGCATCCGACGAAAGAGGGCCGGTGGAAACCTTGCGAAAATGTGCGTTTCCACCGACCCTCGTCGTGTAATCGCAATAAAACAGTGCGAAACGTTAGTGCACGAATCGTACGAAATCGGCGCGAATCAGCCGATGTAGTCGGCCTCGTTCGTCGGGCTGGACGGGACAGCGTGATCTTCCGTCACCTTGCCCAAGCCGGACAGATAGGCTTCACGGCCGGCCTCAATCGCGTTCTTGAAAGCGCGCGCCATCAGCGGAATGTTGCCGGCGGAAGCGATCGCCGTGTATGCCATCACCGCGTCCGCACCCATCTCCATAGCCTCCGCAGCCTGGCTCGGCCGGCCGATGCCCGCGTCGATGATCACCGGAACGTTGGAGTTCTTGATGATCACCTCGATGAAGTCACGTGCGCGCAGGCCCTTGTTCGAGCCGATCATCGCGCCGAGCGGCATCACGCATGCCGCGCCCGCGTCCTCAAGACGTTTCGCCGCGATCGGGTCCGGGAACATGTACGGCATGACCACGAAACCTTCCTTCGCCAGCTTTTCCGTGGCCTTGATGGTCTCCTCGTTGTCAGGCAGCAGGTACTTCGACTCGTGCTCGATCTCCACCTTCACGAAGTCCGTCTGGCACACCTCGCGCGCCAGACGTGCGATGCGCACCGCCTCCTCCGCGTTGCGCGCGCCGGACGTGTTCGGCAGCATGGTGATGCCCTTCGGAATGTAGTCGAGCAGGTTGTTTTCGGTGGTGCGGCAGCGGCGCAGCGCCATGGTGACGATCTGCGTGCCCGCGTTCTCGATGGTCGCCTTGATGAGGTTCAGGTCGTAACGGCCGGAACCGAGGATGAAGCGGCTGGTGAACTTGTGGCCGCCGAGAATCAACGGATCGGCGTCGCCGGTGGCGATCTCGTCGTACGCGTGCGCGTCCGGCTCTGGCAGAATCGCCGTGTTCGTGGTGGTGCCGACCAGCTCGTCAAGCGTGGCGTTCGGTGCGGCCGCAACATCGGCGGCTGCGGTGGTGATGGTGTTTTCGGTGCTCATCGTCGGTTCCTTTCGTTGGGGTGTTTGGTGTTGCTGTTGTTGCGATTGCTGTGCTGCTGTTGTGTTGCCGTTGCGTCGCTGTTGTGTTGTGTGCAACGTGCGTTTGTAATCGCAATAAAAATTTCGATTACGGCAGTGGAGTAACGTAGCAGTGCGTCAGGCGTCTTCCTCGCCGAGGATCAGTCGCGTGATCATGTTCGCTTCGTGGCAGGCGACCACGCCCACGCGCGGCGCCATCAGGCCGGCACCCGGTACCGGAGCCGTCTCGCCATCGCCACAGAAGTAGAAGTTCTTCGAAACGCGACGCGTGCTCACCAGGTTGGAGCTGCGGAAGCCGGCCATGCCGGACGCGCTGACGAGCTTCTTGCCCGGCAGATTCTCCAGCACCGCGTTGACGAGCATCGTCTTGTTTTCCGGCACGTCGAACGCCTCGCAGATGATGTCCTCGTTTTCGAACAGCGTCGGCACGTTCTCGTCGGTCACCTTGACGGTGTCGATGGTGATGTCCGTGAACGGGTTGATTTGGCGCAGATTGCTGCGCAGCGCCTCCGTCTTGTACTGGCCGAGGTCCTTCAGGAAATACTGCTGGCGATTCAGGTTCGTCATATCCACGCGGTCGAAGTCGATCAAGTGCAGATGGCCGACGCCGATGCGGGTCAGCGCCACCGCGATGGTGGAGCCAAGGCCGCCGCAGCCGCAAATGGCCACGTGCGCCGCGTCGAGCTTGTCCTGCGTGGCGGCCGTGTGACGGTCGAGCAGGGCCGCGCGGATCTCCTCGCGGCTGACTAGGGTGGCCGGGTCGGGCTGGTTGTCGAAAACGTGCTGGCGGGCGTCGATCTGCGCCTGCGATGCGGATGGTTCAAAAGTCATGGTTGTTCTCGTATTCTCGTTTCCGCTCGTATGGTTTGTTTCGCTGCTGTGCTCAGCCGCCCTGCACGAACGTGACGATTTCCAACGTGTCGGTGCCCTTGAGCTGCGTCTGCGCACGCTGGGCGCGCGGCACGATCTCGCCGTTGAGCTCCACGGCCACGCGGTCGGCGCGCAGACCGCGCTGCTCCACTAGTTCGGCCACGGTGATCGGCGTGGCGACGTCCTCTTCCTTGCCGTTGATGATCATTTCGGTTCCCTTCTGTATGTCAGGCCCCACGAGTGCCGTTCCCGCCGAAACGGACGTTCAGAACTGCTTTGTGGGCTTCCGAGCGTCTGCTTCCGGTGAATCGGACATTCACGGTTGGTACGAAAAAAGGGTCGCCGAAGGAACCGTACCCTATGAGGTGGTGCGCCCCTCCGTGACCCTAATCACGCGATATTCGGTTATCGCGAACGGAAATGAGATGCGCCTCGCGGCGCGAACAACCCGTCTCCTTACGGCGGCATTACCCGCATCAAGTCCTCGGTCGAAGCTCGTCGAGCTCCCTCTCAGCCTTTCGGCTCCCGTTCGGTTGTGCCCTCATCTTCCCGCACCCGCCCGACAACCCGCTCCGCGCTGTTTTGTGCGAGAATGGGTGGCGGATTTTGTAGCGACGGATGTGGCGACGGAAGGGAGACGGTTATGACGACCGCACGAAACATGGGCGAATTGGCGGGATTTGCGATTCCACGGCTCGGCATGGGCACGATGGCGTTGGCGATTGAGGGCCGCCCGGACCGCGATACGGCGATCCGCACGATCCACGCCGGCTTGGACGCGGGCGTGCGATATCTGGACACCGCCTGGTCGTATTACCTGCCAAGCCAACCCGGCACCGGCACCGCCGAAGACCTGGGCTACGGCGAAAAAATGGTGCGCGACGCGCTCGCCAGCTGGGACGGTCCGCGCGACGAAGTGCTGATTGCAACCAAAACCGGCTACCGACGCACCATGGAGGCGCCGAACGTTGCCGAAAACGAGCCGGAACGCCAGTATTTGCAGGCTGTGGGCAGCCAGTACGGGTGGATGGCGGATTCGCGTCCGGAAACGATGATCCGCGACGCGAAGGAGTCGGCCGCGCACCTCGGCGTGGAGGCGCTGGACCTGCTGTACTCGCACGGACCGGACCCGGAAGTGGCTTATGGGGACCAGGTCGGCGCGCTGAAGCAGCTGCTTGACGAGGGCGTGATCCGGTACGCGGGCATTTCCCGCGTGGACAACGCGCAGATCGACATCGCCCGCGAGATTCTCGGCGACAAGTTGGTCGCCGTGCAGAACCAGTTCTCGCCCTCGCACCCCGACCCTGAGCATACGATGGAGCACTGCGCGGAACTTGGACTCGCGTTCGTGTGCTGGAGCCCCCTCGGCGGCTTCCTCGACGCGTTCGACCAGCGCGCGTACGACCCGTTCCGCACGGTCGCCGGCAACCACGGCTGCTCCTACCAGCGCGTGGTCCTCGCCTGGGAACTGAGCCGCTACGAGCGGTTGTTCACCATCCCCAGCGCCCGCAATCCGCAGGAAATCAACGATTCCTTCGCCGCCACCGAACTGACGCTCACGCAGGATGAGCTGGCGATGCTGAACGCCTCCGTCGACGCCCGTCGCGGCTGAATTCCGCGCAATACGTACGATTGGCCGCGCCCGATTCCGCACAATAATCGCGATTCGGGCCGCGGCCTTTTTCGTGCCTTCTGTAGCTTGCTCGCTGCAAAATCGCCCTGGGAATAACTTACACTGTAAAATGTTTACACTGTAAGATATTATGACGGCGATTGCGACGGAAGGAGGTGCCTCGTGGGCTTTGAAGAGGAACTGTTCCACGAATTGGCGACCAACACATGGGACAAACGTTCGCGCATGCAGCAGGAGATGGTGAAAGGCGCGAAGGGCGAGCCCTTCGCCGTGCAGGAACTCTATAGGAAAGGCCCGCTGACGCCATCGCAGCTCGCCTCTTCAATGAAAACCACCACCGGACGCGTGTCCACACTGCTGTCCGCGTTGGAGAAAAAAGGCCAGATCACACGCGAATCCGACCCCGACGATCGCCGTGTGGTGCACGTGAACCTCACCGAAGCCGGCAGGGAACGCGCCGAACGGCAGCGCGAAAGCATGCGCGAGGCGGTCTGCTGGATCTTCTCGCAGATGGGGGAGCGCCGCGCGCGCGAATTCGTTGAGCTCACCGAGGAATTCACCACGTACATGTCGCTGTGCATGCCCGGCAAACCGCGCCCCACGGCGGACGAGGTCAAAGCCGCGTTCTCAGGAAACGCACAGGAAGACGCGTAGTATCTTACGCTGTAAATAATTCACAGTGTAAGTAATCGCAATCCAGTAATCGCAAAAACCGCGAAAAATCGCAAAAACTAATCGTAAGAAAACAAGCAAAACACAAAACAAGAGAAGGAACCAAGCATGCTTCGCATCGTACGATACCTCTCCAAAGCGGAGATCGGTCAGATGCTCGTCGCGCTGGTCAGCATCGTCGGTCAGATTTGGCTTGACCTGACCCTGCCGGACTACATGGCCGACATCACGCAGCTCGTCGAAACCCCCGGCAGTGAAATGCACGACATCTGGGTGGCCGGCGGCAAAATGCTGCTCGTCTCGCTCGGCTCGGCGGCCTGCGCGGTCGTCACCGGCTTCATCGCCGCGCGCGTGGGCGCCTCGTTCAGCCAGCGCCTGCGTTCGCTTGAATTCAACAAGGTGGAAAGCTTCGGACCGGCGGAAATGAACCGTTTCTCCACCGCGTCGCTCATCACCCGCTCCACGAACGACATCACGCAGATCCAGATGTTCATCACCATGGGCCTCATGATGATCGTCAAAGCGCCGATCATGGCCGTGTGGGCCGTGTGCAAGATCGCAGGAAAGGGCTTCGATTGGACGCTCGCAACCGGCATCGCCGTGGCCATCCTGCTGGTGGTCATCGCCGTGATCATGAGCTTCGTCATGCCGAAGTTCAAGGCCATGCAGCGCCTGACCGACAACATCAACCTCGTGGCGCGCGAGAACCTCACCGGCCTGCGCGTGGTGCGCGCGTACAACGCCGAGGACTATCAGGAAGCCAAGTTCACCGAAGCCAACAAGGAACTCACCGAAACCCAGCTGTTCACCAACCGCGCCATGGCCATCATGATGCCGTTGATGAACACCATCATGAACGGCCTGATGCTCGCCGTCTACTGGATCGGCGCGTACCTCATCGACGCTGCCGACGCCGTCGACAAGCTCACCACCTTCTCCAACATGGTGGTGTTCTCCAGCTACTCCATCCAGGTCATCATGAGCTTCCTGCTGCTGAGCATGGTGTTCGTGCTCTGGCCGCGAGCCGACGTGTCCGCGCAGCGCGTGCTCGAAGTCATCGACACCGAGCCGATGGTCGCCGACGGCACGCAGGACGCGGGCAAGCCGGGCGAGGAAGGCGAAATCGAATTCCGCAATGTGAGCTTCGCCTACCCCGACTCGCGTCACGCCATGCTCGAAGGCGTCAATTTCAAGGCGAAGAAGGGTCAGACGGTGGCGTTCATCGGCTCGACCGGCTCCGGCAAATCGTCCCTCATCAACCTCGTGCCGCGTTTCTACGACGCCACGCAAGGCGAGGTGCTCGTCGACGGCGTCAACGTGCGCGACTACAAGCTGAAGGCGTTGCGCGACAAGATCGGCTACGTGCCGCAGCAGTCGTTCCTGTTCAAGGGAACGATCGCCAGCAACGTCGCGTACGGAGATACGGACCGCGACGACGACACCGTGCGCCGCGCATGCGACGTCGCGCAGGCGACGGAATTCATCGACAAAAAGCAGAAGAAGTACGATTCTGGCATTTCGCAGGGCGGTTCCAACGTTTCGGGCGGGCAGAAGCAGCGTCTGTCGATCGCACGCGCCGTCTACCGTCATCCGGAAATCCTGATCTTCGACGATTCCTTCTCCGCGCTCGACTTCAAAACCGACCGTGCCGTACGTGACGCGCTCGAAAAGGAAGCGAAGGATTCCACGAAACTCATCGTCGCGCAGCGCATCGGCACCATCATGAATGCCGACCGCATCATCGTGCTCGACGACGGCAAAGTGGTCGGCCAGGGCACGCACGAGGAACTGCTCGACACGTGCGAAGTGTATCGGCAGATCGCCGAATCGCAGTTGAGCGAAGACGAACTGAAGCGCTGAAAGGGGGAGACATGCCAAGAGGAATGGGACGCGGCCGTGGGGCCGTGGAAAAGCCGAAGGACTTCGGCGGAGTGATGAAGAAGCTCGTGAAATTCTGCAGCCGGTACATTCCGGTGATGATTTTCGCGCTGGTTCTGGGCGCTGCCGGCACGGTGTGCCAGATCATCGGCCCGGACAAGCTCAAGGACATGACCAACGAGATTACGAAGGGTCTGCCGGCCATGGTGCACGGCAAGCCCGTCATGAATTCGATCGATATGGACGCGGTGTCGCGCATCGCATGGCTGCTCGTCGCGCTGTACGTCGGGTACGCGCTGCTGAGCTACCTGCAAAGCTGGCTGATGGCCAACGTCACGCAACGCACCGCACAGCAGCTACGTGAGGCGATCAGCCAGAAAATCAATCGCCTGCCGCTGAAATATTTCGACAAAGTCAGCTACGGCGACGTGCTGAGCCGCATCACCAACGACGTCGACGCGATCGGACAGACGCTCGGCCAGTCGGTCGGCTCGCTCATCACATCGGTCACGCTGTTCTTCGGCGCGCTCATCATGATGTTCTACAACAACGTGACCATGACGCTGTGCGCCATCGGCTCCGCGCTGCTCGGCCTGATCATCATGGGCGTGATCATGAAGGTGTCGCAGAAGTACTTCACCCGCCAGCAGGTGGCGCTCGGCGACGTCAACGGCCACGTCGAGGAAATGTACACCGGCCACACCGTGGTCAAGGCATACTGCGGCGAGGAACGCTCCATCGAGCAGTTCGAGAAGTACAACAAAGACCTGTACGTGTCCGGCTGGAAAAGCCAGTTCCTGTCCGGCCTGATGATGCCGATCATGAACTTCGTCGGCAACTTCGGATACGTGGTGGTGTGCGTGGTCGGCGCGGCGCTCGCCATGGACGGCAAGATCGAATTCGGCGTGATCGTGGCGTTCATGATGTACATCCGCCTGTTCACGCAGCCGCTGTCCCAGTTCGCGCAGGCCTTCCAGAACCTGCAGCGCTGCGCAGCCGCATCCGAACGCGTCTTCGGCTTCCTTGACGAACCGGAACTGGCCGACGAAACCGGCAAGCAGGCGCTGCTGGGCGTCGGCGCGGACGGCAAGCCGCAGCCGGTGCGCGGCGACGTGGAATTCAGCCACGTGCGCTTCGGCTACGACGCGGACAAGACCATCATCAACGACTTCTCCGCGTCCGTGAAGGCCGGCCAGAAGGTGGCTATCGTCGGCCCGACCGGCGCCGGCAAGACCACCATGGTCAACCTGCTGATGCGCTTCTACGAGATTTCCGGTGGCACGATTTCGATTGACGGCATCGACACCAAGTCCGTACCGCGTTGGAACGTGCACGACCAGTTCTCCATGGTGCTGCAGGACACGTGGGTGTTCCGTGGAACAGTGCGTGAAAACATCGCGTATTCGAAGAAGGACGTCACCGACGAGCAGATCGTGGCCGCATGCAAGGCCGTCGGTCTGCACCACTACATCATGTCGTTGCCGAACGGCTACGACACCGTGCTCGACGACAAGGCGTCGCTTTCCCAGGGCCAGCGCCAGCTGCTGACGATCGCGCGAGCGATGGTGGAGGACGCGCCAATCCTGATCCTCGACGAGGCCACCTCGTCTGTCGACACCCGTACCGAAGAGCTGATCCAGAAGGCGATGGACGCGCTGACCGTGGGCCGCACGAGCTTCGTGATCGCGCACCGCCTGTCCACCATCCGCGACGCCGACATGATCCTGGTGATGAACGGCGGCGACATCGTGGAACGCGGCACGCACGAGGAACTGCTCGCCAAGGGCGGCTTCTACGCCGACATCTACAACAGCCAGTTCACGCTGGCCGAGTGAGGTTGGTGTGCTGACTCGCTAAAAAATCCGGAGGGACCACCCCTCCGGATTTTTGCGTTTTGGCTTCGGCATTTTTATTGTGTTGCGCTGACGGGACGGCGGATTTACCATTGAGGTGACTGACGTCAATCGATTGACGTATTTGAAAATCACAAAGAAAGTGGGCAGTCATGAAAAGCATCGAAATCGGCAAATCGGCAGTGGTCGCATCGCAGGCGGCGCTCGGCGTGATGCGCATGGACGCGCTGGATGCGGACGCTGCGGCAGAAGTCGTGCGTACGGCCGCCGAGCATGGAGTCAACTTCTTCGACACGGCGGACATCTACGGATTCAACGTCAACCACGACCATGCCAGCTCGCGTGTGCTCGGCCGCGCGTGGAAGGACGCCGGGCTCAAGCGCGAGGACATCTTCCTGCAGACGAAGTTCGGTATCAACATCGACTTCAGCGACCCGAACAACGTGCACGCCACCCGCTACGACTTCTCCGCGAAGCACCTCATCACGCGACTCGACGAGGAACTGGAAGCGCTCGGCACTGACTACGTGGACTTCGCGCTCCTGCACAGGCCCGACACCCTGATGGAGGCCGAAGAAATCGTCGAAGCGTTCACCACCCTGCACAAGGCGGGCAAAGTGCGTCACTTCGGCGTGAGCAACGTGAACCCGTGGCAGGCGGAACTGCTGCAGTCCTGGCTCGGCGACGACCCGGCCATGAGGCTTGAAGCGAGCCAGCTGCAGTTCGGCCTGATGCACGCGCAGATGGTCAGCGACGAGCTGATGACCAACTCCGGCGCCGAAGGCATGGTCGTGGCCAACCATTCGGACGGCCTGCTGTCCTACTCGCGACTGCGCCACATGACCATCCAGGCGTGGAGCCCGTTCCAGTCCGGCACGGAATACGGCCCGTTCGTAGGCAACGAGCACTTCCCGGAGCTGAACAAGGCACTGGACGAAAAGGGCGCCAAGTACGGCGTGAGCGCCAACGCCATCGCCACCGCATGGGTGCTCAGGCATCCGGCGAAGATCCAGATCGTGCTCGGCTCGATGAACCCCACCCGGCTGGGCGAAATGCTCGACGGCGCGGACATCGATCTCGACAAGCAGGATTGGTGGGACCTGTACGTGGCCGCCGGCAACCTCATTCCGTGAGTTTTGCTTGCGATTGGCCGGTTTGCGGTCTGCGATTGGCGGGCCGCCAACCGGCCAACCTGGCAATCAGTGACCGGTCGGCAATCAGAAGAAACGGCCGGGGAAACCGGCGCTGATGGTGGCGTGACGGTCGGCGTCCAACGTGGCGCAATCGAAAACAAAAACGCTGCGCAGTTCATTCGGGTCCGCAACGAACAGCGCCGTAGCCAACCCGTCCGCCACCGCAGTCGGATAGTCGGCGACCGACGTGGATCGCACGGCAATCCACGTGGCCTCCATCTGCTGCGCGGGCAGCCCATCGACGGCATTGAGCAGATGGTGAATCGCCAGATGCGTCCGCTCGTCAACCGCCACCTCCCAATGGCGGCGACTGGGCGCGCTCGCGCAGAACGCGCCATCACGAATCTCCGCCACACCCACCGCACGGGACGAATCGTCCGGATCCTCAAGCGCCACACGAATCGGATTGGACGTGTGTGCCAGCAGGTCGCCACCGGCATCAATCACAAATTCTGGGAAGGAGCCCAGCAAACCACCCAACAAATCAACCAGATAGCCTTTGCCGCACGCGCCGAAATCCAAATGAACCGGGCCGTGCGTGACCAACGTCGTAACGTCTGAACGCACTACGTCATGCCCCCATACAGGGCGTCCACGCAAAGCGCCCAGGCGCTCGCCGGCGCCGGCCTCAACGGTGAAGCTCAACGTGGGATCGTAACCGAGACGAATCAGATCCTCGCCCACGCACGGGTCGATCGCGCCGCGCGTGACGTCATGTAGTGTGTCGTACAAATCAAACAGTGGACCGGTCCAGTCGGGAAAATCGAAATGCCCGCCATGCTCCGCGTCTCCGATGCGCGTAACCAGCGAATCGGCGCGGAATCGCGAAAGCACATGCTCATATCCGTCGATGAGTCGCTCCATTTCGGCGCGCAGCTCCGCGGAAACAGGGCGGGCGGTCGAAATCAGCAAGCCGGTGCCGAGCGCTTTGGGAAACGCGGTGGTGCAGGGCATGCGCTGCGCGAGCGAAACGGAAGAATCCATACTCCTGATGCTAGCGCGTTCGTTCGTTGAGGATGGGGCCTTATGCGTCCACGTTTCGTCAATGCGGACGCTTGGCTGCGGAACGTTTGACGCGTGCGGCTCGCTTATGGGTGGCGGATTCCGCCGCGTCGAGTTCGACGAGCATGCTGCGAGCGTGCCACGATGTGAGATGGCACGCCGAAGATGGTAAAAACAGGAATGGCGGAATTCCGCTGATTCTCCATGCGTGATACATCAAAACAAATTAAAAATCAAGACTTTTCTTTAAAAAATTTTCGTTTTATCTTGGCTTTCGGTGCGTATATCGCACACTGAGAAGTTTTGATAAGGAAGGTTCGGAACATGTCATCTCGCGTCGCGCAGCGCCACGCAGCCGGTTCCTACGATTCGTGCGATTCGCGCGTCTCGGCTTCCGGCCGTCTCATCACGCTCGTCGCCGCGCTGATGATCGCGCTCGCCACGCTGTTTGTCGGCATCGCGATGCCGCGGCAGGCGTCCGCCGCTGACGGCAACCAGACGAATTTCGATTCCTGGACTGCCGTCGCGCAGAATATCGCCAAGCAGCTCGCCACCGCCGAAAAAGACTACAATGACGGCGATTACGGCCAGGCCGGCACCGGCTTCCAGACCGCGCATTGGATCGGCTATGATGCGTCCAACTTCTCGAAAGTCGTCAACGACACCATTTCCGCCGAATGCCAGCAGACACTGCTCAGGCAGTTCACCGATTTGGAAGGACTCGCGTACCAGCAGGGCCAGGGGAGCGCGATCGCAAACGGAATCAACGCGCTGAACGCGGACCTTGACACGGCCGCGCAGACGCTTGACGGCAACGCGAACCTCGCCGACCCCAAAACCTACGCGAAGCAGCGCGCCGAACAGACCGCCGCGGAACGTAAGAAGCTCGACGCGGCCAAAAAGAATTCCTCCAAAGGCAAAGGCGACCGCACGTGGAGCGAAGTCGCCAGCGAAATGAACGTCATCCTCGACAAGGCATACAAGGCCGCCATCTCCGGTAAGGGCGCGGAAGGCTCCAGCCTCGTCAACAACGCGTACTACCAGTACTACGAAAAGCTCGGCTTCGAAAAGAACGTCATGAACGCCATCTCCGGCGACCGCGTCTCGCAGGTGGAATACCAGTTCAAGATGACCCGCAAAACCATGCGCGACGGCGGTTCCGACAAGGAAATCAAGAAGCTCGTCGACGACCTGAAAAGCTGGCTCGTCGAAGACGCGGCCACCCTCGACGGTGGCGCGGCCGGCAACGTCAACGCCTTCACCAAAGCCATCACCAGCTCCGCCGGACAGGCGTTCCTCATCCTGATCCGCGAGGGCCTCGAAGCGCTGCTGGTGGTGGCCGCCGTGGTGGCCTACCTCGTCAAATCCGGCAACCGGCGCTTCACCAAGTGGATTTACCTCGGCGTGCTCGCGGGCCTTGCCGGCTCCGGCCTGATCGCCGTGCTCTTCACGTTCCTGTTCGGAGGCTCCGGTCCGGTTCAGGAAATCAGCGAAGGCGTGTGCGCGCTGATCGCCATGCTCATGCTGCTGTGGACCAGCAATTGGATGCTCAACAAAAGTTCCGTGGAAGCGTGGAACCGTTACATCCGCACCAAAACCGAGTCCGCCGTGGCCGACGCGCAAAACAAAGTCGCCGCCGGCGAAGGCGTGGGCCTGGGTATGGTCGTTTCGCTCGCCATGCTGAGCTTCCTAGCCGTGTTCCGTGAAGGCGCCGAAACCGTCATCTTCTACGAATCGATCTACTCGATGAGTCGCGACGCGCAAGGCATGTGGATCGGCGGCATCGCCGCGGGCGTGGTGCTGCTCGTCATCTTCCTCGTGCTGCGCTTCACCTCCGTAAAGATTCCGATTGGCCCGTTCTTCCTCGTTACGTCGATCCTGATGGCCGTGCTGGTCGTCATCTTCGCCGGCGGTGGCATCCACGCGCTCATCGAAGGTGACCTGATCGACGGCCACTACCTGTCCAGCGTGCCCACAAACGACTGGATCGGCCTGTATCCGTACGTCGAATGCCTTGCGGCACAAGCGATCGCGGCGATTGCCGTACTCGCGCTGTTCGCCGTCGGCTTCGCACGCAAACGCAAGTTGCGCACGCCTGACAATCGCAAGTAATACGCAAATTTTCCGAGATTTACCGATATTTTTTCCACATCCAACAACAAAGGAAAGAGAAATGAAGAACAAGAAGATCGCCGCTCTGCTCGGCATCCTGCTGGCCGGCTCCATGGCCTTCTCCCTGTCCGCATGCGGCAATTCCAACGATTCCGCCGCTTCGGACAAGTCCAGCGCCTCCGCGTCGGCTTCGAAGGCCGACGACTCCAGCAAGGACGATTCCAGCGATTCCGCCGGTTTCGAAGAGATCCAGGTCGATGAGAAGCACTCCGACCAGGAATGCGGCCCGCTGACCGTCAACGCCGTCTACTTCCAGCCGATCGACATGGAACCGTCCGGCATGGGCCTCAAGGCCGCCGATGCGAGCTTCCACCTCGAAGCCGACATCCATGCCAACCAGAAGGGCACCGAACTCGGCTACGGCAAGGGCGATTTCGTGCCGGACCTGACCGTCAACTACGACATCATCGACAAGACCTCCAACGCGTCCGTCGCCTCCGGAACCTTCATGCAGATGAACGCCTCCGACGGCCCGCACTACGGCGCCAACGTCAAGCTCGACAAGGCCGGCGCGTACAAGCTCGTGCTGAAGATCGAATCCCCGGAGAAGAAGGGCTGGATGCTGCACGTCGATCCGGAGACGGGTGTGAAGGGACGCTTCTGGACGGAACCGATCGAGGTCACCTTCCCGGACTGGAACTATACGCCGCAGGAGTGGTGATCTCCTAGCGTAGCCCGTTCGCGGTTTCGGTATGCATTACCCGACACACTCAAGGCCGTTCGGCCAAGCTTACGGTCGGGCAATGCATACCGAAACCGCTCTCTCGCGTTTAGGGGGATGGATTCACCTCTGCGATTGTGGAGGGGGTCCGGGAAATCCTCGCATTTTAGGGGAGGGATGAGAGGGGTGGGACTCTTTGGGATGGGGCGGAATGGGAATCGTTGGGCTCTTTGAGTTGGGTTTTTGGATGAAAGGATTTTGGGATGCTGCTGCAGTTTGTGACGGTGTTGCAGGGGGTGTTGGCGCCGGCGCTGCTCGTCATGGCGTTGAGCGTCATGCTCACCGTCGGTGAGGGGCGTGACAAGCCTCTGAGCGCGTACTGGCGGCTGGCCGGTTTCGTTGTTGGATTCGCCGGCGCAGTCGTATTCGCCGCGCTGCGCGCCACCGCCGTCATCGCGCAACGCACGTTCGTCAACTATCCGACCCTGTGGTGCTGCGTGATCCTCGACGTGGCCGTGTTCGTCATCGTCCTGTTCGCCCGCCGCATCACCGCCGACTGGCACAACCACCGCGCGCTGCTCGACATCGCGAATCTCGTTGCGGCGCTTGCGATCGCGGCCATCACCTTTCGTGCGCTGCCCGACGTGATTCTGCGACTGACGATCTTCGTCGAGCCGGGCGATCCCATCTTCACTTCCGACATGCTGTTGCGCGCGCTCGGCTTCGCTTTGGGCGCGGCCGTCGCAATCATCGCCGCGCTTATCTTCCGCACGATGCGTTCCACCGCCGTCCGCTGGTCGTTCACGACGGCGGTGCTGCTGTTGGTCGCGCTGTTGTTCGCACAGCATTTCACCGACCTTGCGCAGATCCTCCAATCCAAACGCATCGTCAGCTTCCCGACCGCCGCCTTCCTCGCGCTCGTGTGGGGCATCAACCATCAGCGCAGCCTGACCATCGCAATGGCGCTCGTCTTCGTCATTCCGGCAATCGCCAGCATCGTCATGGGCTTCAAAGTCAAGCCGACCGGCGCCAACGAGGCGATCGCACGCACGCATATCGCGTTCCGCCGCCGCGCGAAAGCGGCCGGCGCGTTCAGCCTGGTCGCCATGATCTGCGTCACCGTGGCCCTGACGTACGGCGTCGCGCAAACGCAGAAAGTCGTCACGCTGTCGCCGCCGGAAGACTACTCGCTCGCCGACGGCGTGGCCACCATCAAATTCAGCCAGATTTCCGACGGCCACCTGCACCGCTTCGAATACCGCGCGAAGGACGGCACCTCCATGCGATTCATCATCATCAAGAAGAACGGCGGCGCGTACGGCGTCGGCCTCGACGCGTGCGACAACTGCGGCGACGCCGGCTACTACGAGAAGGACGGCAAAATCATCTGCAAGAAGTGCGATGTGGCCATCAACCTCGCCACCATCGGCTTCAAAGGCGGCTGCAACCCGATACCGTTCGACTACCAGGTCAAGCCGGGCAAAATCGTCATCCAAACGTCCACGCTCGACGCGCTGTCGAGCCATTTCCAGTGAGCGCCGAGAAAGGTAAGGGGGTGCCATGTTCTTCCTGAAAATGATCTCTCGCTCGTTCAGCCGGCAGTTCAAACGCCGTCTGCTCATCGCCGTCACCGTGTGCCTGTCCGCCACCGTCAGCGTGGCCATGCTCGGCGTGGTGTTCGACGTGGGCGACAAGCTCAACGCGGAGCTGAGCACGTACGGTTCGAATATCGTCGTGCAGCCGAAGTCCGACGCTGTGGTGAGCGATTTGTACAATACCGGCGATTCTGCTGGCTCGGCTTCGGGTAGTTCGTCCGGTTCGGACGGGGGTTCCACTTCCGACGGCTCGGCTGCGGCGGACAGCGCCGACCCGACCGCGTTTCTGAAGGAGTCGGACGCGCAGAAGATCAAGACCATCTTCTGGGCGTTCAACATCACCAATTTCGCGCCGGAATTGAACATCCACGCGGATGCGGGGTGTGTCGGTTCGGGGGCTGGTTCGGCTGGCTCTGCTGGAACGGCTGGTGCGTCAGGTGCGGCTGCTTCCGCGGCGAAATGCAAGGCGACCAACGTGCCGATCGTGGGCACGTGGTTCGCGAAAACCCTGCACATGGACTCCGGCGAGTCCACCGTGGCCGGCATGAACGGCATGCGCTCATGGTGGAAAATCAACGGAACCTGGCCGAAAGACGACAGCGAGCAGGCGATGGTTGGCAACGCGCTCGCCGCGAAACTGGGCGTGAACGTCGGTGACAGCGTTACGCTCGACAAGACGATCGCCGTCGGTGCGGACGACAATACGAACGGAGGTACCGGGAAAACCGGCAAATCCTCCACCGAACGCAATCGCGTGAAAGTGAAAATCGTCGGCATCTTCGATTCGGGCGATTCCGACAACAGCGCCATTTATATGCCGTCCATCGCCGCGCAAACGCTTGCGAATCTGCCGAATTCCATCGACAAGATTGAAGTCAAGGCGCTCACCACGCCCGACAACGACCTCGCGCGCAAGGCGTCGAAGAATCCGAACGCGCTCACGCAGGACGAGTGGGAGACGTGGTATTGCACCGCGTATCCGTCGTCGATCGCGTACCAGATCGAAGAGGTGCTGCCGGGCGCGGTGGCCAAGCAGGTGCGCCAGGTGGCCGCGCTGCAGGGCGATGTGCTGAACAAGACGCAGGCGGTGATGGTGCTGATGACCGTGCTGTCGCTGGTTGCCGCCGCGATCGCCGTGGCGAACCTGATGGCCGCGTCGATTGGCGAACGCGGTTCGGAATTGGCGCTGTTGAAGGCGATCGGCGCCACGGACGGCGCAGTTTCGCGCCTTATGCTCGCCGAAACGGCGGTGATTTCGCTGGTTGGTGCGATTGCCGGCGCGCTGCTTGGCTCGGGCGTTGCACAGATCGTGGGGCACGTGGTGTTCGGCTCGGGCATCACCATGCGTCCGATGGTGTTCGTGTTGGTTTTCGTGTTGCTGGCGGTCACTGTGCTCGTGGCCTCGCTTTCGTCGATTCGGGCGATTCTGGGCTTGCGTCCGGCGGAGGTGCTGCATGGTAGGTGAGTTGTGCTTGGCTTTCGTAGGGGGTGTGCGATGACGAATCGCAAGATGTTCTTCACTATGCTGTGGGGCGCGGTGTTCCGCCGTCGTTCCCGTGCGATGATGGCCGTGATCGCGTCGCTCGTCGGCGCGGCCACGCTGTTCTGCCTTGCATCCGTGTGCGTCGCGGTGCCGCAGCAGATGAACGAGGAAATGCGCGCGTACGGCGCGAACCTGATCGTCACGCCCGCGTCCGCAACGGGCAAATCGCAAGGCATCGATACTGCAACCGTACGCAACGTGACGGCGCTCATCGGCGCCGGACACAGCGTGAAATCAGCCGCATACCGGTATGAGAGCGTGCGCATCAATTCCGCGCCGTACACCATCGCCGGCGTGGACGTGAAAGCCGTCCGCGCGCTCAATCGCCATTGGAACGTGACGGGCGATTGGCCCGGCTCGGGCAACGTGATGGTCGGCCGCGACGTCGCCGACGCGCTCGGCGTGAAGGTCGGCAGCCGCGTCACCATCGGCTACCGCGCCGCCGACGCGTCTGCTTCAGCGTCTTCTTCCGCGTCCGCAAAATCCGATTCGGACGAATCAACTGAAACGGCAGAATCGTCCGCGCAGGGCACGCAGAGTACACAAACTACGCAAGGCGAACAGACCACGCAAGCCACGGAAAACGGCCGCGTCTCGTCTGACATCATGGATAACAACGGCACCGAATTCCGTATCGCTGGCATCGTCGACACCGGCGGCAACGAGGATTCCATCATCTACGCCACTACCGCGGACGTGTCCAAACTTGCGGGCCACGAGCGCGGCGCCGACGTGGTCGAATACTCGGTGAACGCCATGGGGGATGAGCTGAACGCCATCGTCAACAGAATCAACAAAAATACAAACACTGCCGTCAAAGCGCAGACCGTCACCAAAATCACCTCGTCCGACACCCGCATCATCGCCATGCTGCAGACCCTGTTCTGGATTGTCTCGCTCGTCGTGCTCGTGCTGACGCTTGTCGGCGTGGGCACCACCATCAGCTCCATCGTGAGCCAGCGTCGCAACGAAATCGGCCTGCGCAAGGCCCTCGGCGCCGATTCACGCGCCATCGGCGTCGAATTCTACGTGGAATCCGGCATCTACGGCTTGATCGGCGGTCTGCTCGGCACTGCTATCGGCTATGTGCTGGCGCGTGTGCTGTGCGCCACCGTCTTCGGTCGCGCGATCGGCTTCGACTGGCTGCTCGGCGCCGGCTCGCTGCTGCTGAGCGTGGCGATCGCCGTCATCGCCTCCATTCCGCCGGTCCGTCGCGCCACCCGTATCGACCCCGCCATCGTTTTGAGGGAGGAATAATCATGGACAACGAACATATGCTGCTGGAACTCGACCACATTTCCAAGATTTATGGTGATTTGCACGCTGTAGACGACCTGAGTCTGACCGTTCCGCAAGGGCAATGGCTGGCGATTGTCGGCTCGTCCGGTTCCGGCAAAACCACGCTGATGAACATGATCGGCTGCATGGATACGCCGTCGAAGGGTTCCGTCATGCTTGAAGGCCGGCGATTGGAGGATTTGAACGCCCGCCAGCTTGCCGATGTGCGTAAGAACATGATAGGACTCGTGTTCCAGAAGTTTTACCTCGTGCCGCATCTGACGGCGGTGGAGAACGTGATGGTGGCGCAATACTACCATTCTGTAGTCGATGAGAAGCAGGCGATGGAAGCGCTGGAACGAGTGGGGTTGAAGGAGCGTGCGCATCACCTGCCCGGCCAGCTGTCCGGCGGTGAGCAGCAGCGCGTGTGCATCGCCCGCGCGCTCATCAACTGCCCGAAGCTGATTCTCGCCGACGAGCCGACCGGCAATCTCGATGAGAGGAATGAGAAGATCGTGCTCGACCTGTTCCGTCAGCTGCACGAGCAGGGCACTACGATCATCGTCGTGACGCACGATGCGCTCGTCGCCTCCTGCGCGCAACGCGAAATCATGCTCAACCATGGTGTGCTCGTCGGCGAACAGTGGAATGACGAGGAAGCTCGACGGGCGTACGAGGCGGCTGGCGGCGAACCGGCGCACACCGGCTCGGACGCGGAGGGCGCGCAGAACGGCGGTGTCGCGATTTCGTTCGTCGACCCTACGAAGGCCGCAAAAACCGGAGATACGGACGCGGGCGCCGACGGTACGGAAGGGGAGCGCGCATGAGCGCCGCACAATCGAACGCAATCAAAGTCATCGCACTGTCCGCGGCGAGTATCGCGCTGTTGTCGGCATGCGGCGAACCGAAGGCAACGCCGATGGACGACGAATACGCCGGCAATTCCGGTGAAAGCGTGCAATCGCAGGAAGAGAAGTCGAAAACTGACGGCAAGGCGTCCGGCGACACGGCAGACGACGGCGACGCCACCAAAAACCGTGCCGACGCGAATTCCGCAACATCCGACAAGCAGGACACCGGCAACTACGCGGATGGCGACTATTCGATCAACGGCCAGTACGGGCCGGTCGGCGAGGATACCATCGACGTGCATCTGACCGTTAAGGACCAGAACGTGACGGCCGTGGAAATCGTTGGGCATCCGTTCACGTCCATCTCCAAAAAGCATCAGAACGACTTCGCCAAAGCCGTACCGGACGCGGTGGTCGGCAAGCCGTTGAAGGATCTCAAAGTAGACAAGCTCGCCGGCGCCAGCTGGACCTCCGAAGCCTTCAACAAGGCGTTGGAAGTGGCGCGTCAAGAAGCGTCAATCCAATAGCCCATTCCTTCTGAAACCGACACGGCACGTCCGTCTTGCGTCGGTGCGGACGGTTTTCCTGTGGTTACCGTGCGGATTCGGCGCATACGTTCGGCCAGAGCAACGTGGCCATGTTCTCGGCCCAGGAATCAGGCTTGCGTTCCTTGCCGGATTGCCGTTCCCCTCCGGCTTCCTGCCCCGCCAACGCTTTGCAAGCCAGCATGGAACCCAGCACCGTGCTGAACAGGAACGTGTAGTCCAAACGGTTTTGAAACACTCCGTCGGCGATGCCACGTTCCATGAACCCCACGAACCGTTCTTCGGCCGGCGCCAGCACTTGTGCTGCGATCGCCTTCAGCGTGGCGTTGTCGGAAGACAGCACCACGCCCACGGCTTTCAATCCGAGTTCGCTGTCGAAGCAGTCCTGGATGCGTCGCAGCATGGTGGCCAGTCCGCTCCGCGACGGCTTCAAATCGTTGAAATTCGGTAGTCCGGCAACTTCCGGTTGGATGCGTTGCAATAAATCGTCGGCGTTTCGGTAGCGTCGGTAGATTGTGGTCTTTGCTACCCCTGAACGTCGTGCGACCTCTTCGATGGTCACCGCTCCGATACCATCGGAAATCACTATCCCCAATGTGGCTTTCATGATTTTGCGGTCGGTTCGCTCCCGTAATCGCTCACGTCGGCCACGTACTGTGCCGACGTCTTCCTGCGTGGTTTTTTGCACCGTCTTCCGCGTGCCCTCTTGCGTGGTTCCGCCCATCATGCCGCGATCACTTTCGTGCTTTCCAGCTTGCTTACGTACCAATGGTTGAACTTGACCAGTGGAATGCGCAGTAGCAGGCCTATCAGCAGCAGCGGCGGAATGAACAGCAGTAGCGCGCCAATCGCAAACCAGTAATCGTTACTGTAGATTCCGCCGATCGCCGCGCGCATTGCTGTGATTGAATGCGTCGCAGGCAGGAACGGGCTGATGCCGCTGATGATTTTCGGCAGCACGGCCAGCGGATATGCGCCGTTCGCTCCGGAGATCTGCATGACGAGAAACAGCACGCCGATGGCTTTGCCGACGTTGCCGAAGCTGGCCACGAGCGTGTAGATGAAGAACGAGAACACTAGGCTGCTCACCCAGCCGGACAGCATGAACAGCAGCGGATGCACCGCCTGGACATGGAGGAACAGCAGACTGCCTCCCAAGGAGAACGTGCTCTGCAATAGTCCGATCACGCCGAACACACCGTAATGTCCGAGAAACAGCTGATGCGGTTTCGGGTCGCCGAGTTCCTTGCGCACCTTACGCGAGACGGTGGTCTTGAGCGTCACTGCCATGAGCAGCGAACCGACCCACAGCGGCAGGATCGTGTAGAACGGTGCCATCTGCGAACCGAAGTTCTTGACTGGGAACACCGCGTTGCGTTTCACTTTTACAGGGGCTGCAAGCGCGGCGGCCAACGAGTCGGTATTATCGCTGAGCACATCTTTGACGGCGCTCATATCGCCGCTGTTCAGCGCATCGGTCAATGTTCCTGTGAATGCGCCCAGTTTTTTGCCCGCGCCGGCCAGACTATCGGCGGTGGAATCCAACACGCTGCTGATGGCGGTCAGATTCTTATCCGCGGTCTTGGTGGTGCCGTTCAGATTGCCCAGCGCGCCTTTCAGATCGGCCGCTGTGGCATTGAGCGCGGTGGTGGTGCTGGTAATGGACGTGGCGATATCGTCAAGTTGCGGTTTCAGTTGGCTCTCATAGTCGGTTTTGATGCCACTGACGGACGTTGCCGCCTGCTGCGCCAGTTTCTTGATCTCCGCACGTTCGGCCGTGGTATCGCTTACTTTGGCGTCGATGTTGTCGGCGCTGCCATTCAGCGCCGATGCTAGGTCGTTGAGCTGTGTGATGGTGGTGCCGACGTTGGTTTTGAGATGGTCGATGGCGTTCCTCACCGCTTCCGGCAGCTTTTCGTTTGCGCTGAGCGCGTCGAGCGAATCATAGATCTGCTGGTAGCTTTGCGCCTGCTTGCTGATGTTCGTGGCCTGGTTGCGTAATGCGTTGGCGGTGTTGCCGGCCTGCGTGCCCGCATTGCCGAATAGGCTGTCCACATCTGCTTCCATGGCTGTGAAGCTGTTGGCGGAATCAGTCAGAGCCGTGCCCAGCGCGGTGGTGCCGGTCTTCAACGCGCCCGTCAGATCCTCCACGCCGCTGCCGGCTTGCTTGAGTGTTGTTCCTGCGCTTTTCGCATTGCCGCTGACATTGGCGATCAGACCGTCGGAGGACTCAAGCAGATGCCGTGCGCTTTGGGTCAGCGTGCTGAACGTGCGGAGCGTTCCGGAAGCGTCGGTGAGCGTTTCCGCGAAGTCGCTGATATTGCCGTTGAACTGCGTGAGTTGTTCCTGCGCGGCTGGCTTGTCGAGTTGGTTGGCGAGTTGCGATGCCACACTCAGCGCGGTGCTGGTCAGTGTTTCGGAGAACGTCTCGTTGACCTGCGCGCTGACCGTATCGGCGCCTTGGCCTGTGATCTTCGGAGCCAAGGCGTTCTTCTTTTCATTGTTGTAGTAGGCGATTTCGGCGTGGTCGCCATCGGATGCGAAGAACGTCATCATACGGGTGCTGAAGTTCTTCGGAATCACCACAGCTGCGTAATATTCGCCGGATTTGGTGCCGTTGATGGCTTCTTTTTTGGTGGTGAAGGTCCAGTCGAGCTGATCGTTGGAACGCAGCGTGTTAACCACTTGGTCGCCGATGTTGATCTTCACTGGAATGAGGTCGGACCGGTATCCGTCGTCCTCATTGGCTACGGCGAATTTCAGATTGCCGGTATTGGCGAACGGGTCCCAGCTGGCGGCCACGTTGAACCATGTGAAGATGCCGGTGATCACCACGAGTCCGATGACGATGATGATGGAGACGACGTTGCTGGTGATTCGCCGGATGTCGCCGACGAACAGTTTCCAGATGGTTTTCATGCGTTGCTCCTTTCCTCGGTGTTTTCGGTTGTCTCGGTTGTCTCGGCGGTGTCCGTGGCGGCATCGTTCGCGGCGGCGCTTGGACCGGTCGTCTGCATTTTCTGCATTTTCTGCACCAGTATGGCGATTCCGTCATCTTCATTGTGGTTGACGCCCGTCACGTTTTCCGTCGTTTCTTTGATGACGCTGGTATTGCGATTATCGGATGTCGTGCGTTTGCCGCTGGTGCGTCTCCGCGTTTTGCGCAGCAGTCTGTTCCGCCGTTCCTGTTGCGCCCGCTTTTTGCGACGGATGCGTGCCGCTTGGCGCTCCACCAGCATGGATTGGATCGATTCATCGCTCAAATGGCCGAGCTCCACTTGACGGTTCAGATTATCGCGCATGTATTCGATGACCATGAGGAAGCCCATGATGAGCAGAATCCAGACGACCCACGTGGCCAGTACCACCACTTTCTCTCCGTTGGTGAACGAGAACACCGCCGCCAGAGTTACCGGAACTACGAATCCGATCACCAGAGCTCCGCGCTTGAGTTTCGGGTACAGTTCCGCGAACCGACTTGCGCGTTCCTCGATCACCTCGCGGTAGCCGCCTTTGTCGGCCAGCACCTGAATGGCTTGGGACATGTTGTATCCGCGTTCCGGAAGCTCCACTTCCTCGCCGATAATCATGTCGCTTTCCTTGATTTCGCGGGCGAAGAGTCGGTTGAGGTTGACCAACAGAGGACGGACCACCAGGCCGATGACGAACGCCATGCCGGCAAACAGCAGCAGCGTGCCGATCGCCTTGATCCAATGGCCGTCGTAGAAGCCGGCGATGGTCTCGCGGAATGCGTCTATCGAATAGCTGAATGGCACGAACGGATAGACCATGCGGAAGAACTTCGGCATCATCTCGATCGGATACAGGCCGGAAGCGCCTGGAATCTGCACGATCACCAACGCCACGCACAGGCCCTTGCCGATGTGCATGAACGTGGTGGACAGCGCGTACGTGATGCTCAGATATACCAGCGATGTGATCATGCCGGTCAGTATGAACAGTGGCGCGCAAGCCGTCTGCACGCCGAGTATCAGATCGCCAACGGTGCAGATCGCGCCTTGAATGACGCCCATCGTGCCGAGCAACAGGTATCGGGCCAGATACTTTTCGGTTGCGGTCGGATCGAGACCCTCAAGCCCCTCGTCGTCCACCTCCACTTTGTAGATCACCACAAAGGCGAACGCGCCCACCCACAGTGCCAGATTGGTCATCAGCGGAGCCATGCCGGAGCCGTAGGAGTTGACGGGATACACGTTCTTCGTGTCGATTACGGTCGGGGACTCCATGAACGAGGCGATCTTATCCGCGTCAAGCGAACCGCTGCCGGTCAACGATGCGAGCAGATCCGCAGTGCCCAGCGCCTTCAGGTCGGTGCTGACGGTGGTGAGCTTCGTCTCCATCTTCGCCAGCTGCTGGTCGGTTTGCTCAAGGCCGATGCGGGCGTCTGACGCCACTTGGTCGAGTTGGTCGAGCACGATGTTGGTTTGCCTGACCACGCTGTCCTGGCTGGTCACGGTGCCGGCAAGTGTTCCGGCCGTCCCAGCCAGCGAGCCCAGCGCGGAATTCAGTCGCGGCAGTGCGCCTGAATTGATGGCGTTGCGCGCCGTGCCTGCGCTTTTGAGCGAGTTCTGCGTGCCTATGTTGAAATCGGTGGACAGTTTGGATACGCTGCCGGCTGTGGCCTGTGTGTTCTCGCTCAGGGTTTTGAGGTCGACGAGTGTTCCGGCTGCCGTGTTGTTGGTATTCTCCAGTTTGCTGATGATTTGCTGGTATTGCGCGTTGTCGCTGGCGGATTTGAGCTTCTCGAGCAGTTTCGCATTGCTGTCGGTGATGTTTTGCATGCCGGTCACCGCCTGCTGCGCCGATCCACTTGCCGCGGATACCGCCGACGAAATCTGGTTGATGCTGGCTGTGGATTGCGCCGTCGCTTGGGAAACAAGTCCGGATCCGGTTTCCAGCGCGCTGTTGGCGTTGGACGAAAGCGTGTTGAGCTGGGTTTGCGCTGTGCCGATGGCGGTGGATGCGCCTGCTAGTCCTCTGCCTGCGCTCGCCGCGGCCAGCTGCACGTCGTTCAGGGCATTGCGTGCTGCTTTTGTCTGCTGTGGCACATTGGCTAACTGGGTGTCGAGATCCGCGATTGCGGAGCGGATCGTGCCTACGTTCCGCTTGGTGTTGTCGAGTTCGCCGATGGTTTCGTTGGCGATGGTGTTGGTGTTGCCGCTGATGGTGCCGTTGGCTGAGTTGACGGCTTTGACGAGCACGTCGCTGACGGTGGAGACGAAGGAGTTGTTGACGGTGCGGTCGACCACGGTCGCGCCTTGGTCGGTGATTTTCGGCGAAATCGGACTCGCCTTCTCGTTCACGTAATATTCGAGCGTGGGGCGATGCTTGCTGTTGGTGACGACGTTGGCCAGATCTTCGCTGAAGTCGGAAGGGATGACGATTGCGGCGTAGCAGTCGCCCGACTCCACCGCTTCCATCGCGTTGGCTTTGCCCATGAACTCCCAGCCGAGCTGGTCGTTGCTCTTCAGCGTGCCTTCGATTTGATCGCCGAGATTGACTTTGCCAAGCAGCGCGTTGTCTGTGCCTTCGTCCATGTTGGCCACGGCCACTTTGATGCTGTCCGTGTTGCCATAGGGATTCCAGAACCCGTAGATGTTGAACCATGCGTATAGCGGGGGAATGAGAATCAGGCCGATCATAATCACCCACGCGGCGGGTACGGTGACCAATCGTTTGAAGTCACGGCGCAGGATCTGCAGTACGTTGTGCATTGTCTCTCCGGTTTGGCGAATCAATTCCCTTATATGGCGATACGTGTTCCGTAGCGCTACGCGGTTCGTATCGTATACCGTGCTCTTGGACAATCGCCATCGCGTTTCATGGATGACGGAAATCGGGTCGAGTACTGCGGCAAAGCCTCGGCAAAACCATCGCCGGCTGACGTAGCCCCTTCCGCTCACGTCCGTGACAAATCGCCATTTCTGTATGTCCGTGAGCGAAAGGTGGTAATAAATCGCTATTTTCCGTCCGTATTTATACCCCCATTCGCTCACGATGCGCTATACATCGCCATTTCTTGCGGACGTGAGCGAAAGGTGGTGTGCGAATGGCGATTGCAGCCAGCTGACGTCCCCCTCTTTTGCTCGCGTCCGCCAATAATCGCACCTGAACCGCTTTTCTTGCGGCGGATATTGCCTACGTTTGGTAGCGTGGGCTGAAGGAAGGAGCGGCATATGAGCGAAACCGCACAATCTAAATCACGATCCGAGGATTCCGCCGCGGGCAAGACGGATGGAGAAATCAAGGCGATTGCCGCCGAAACCGAAATCGCGGCTATCGAAGAAGGTGGAAAGCAGGGCACTGGCGAAGTCGGCAATCCCGCTGACCGTCGTCTGCCGTTAATCGTTCGCATTTACGGCATCGTCATGCTTATTGAAGGCGTGGTGACGCTGCCGTTCATTGTGTTGGCGTGCCTGTACTCGATTCGCGCGGTGTTTTCCGGCAAAGTGGCGTTCGATGCGCTCAGCCTCACCGCGATTCTGTCGGTGGTTCACGCGGCCGTGCTGCTGGTCGCCACCGCGTGTCTGGCGGTGTTCGGCGTGATGCTCATTATGAACAAGCGTCGGCATATCGCGCAATGGACGTATCTGATGATTCCGCTCACCCTTGCCGAAGGCTTGCTGTCGCTGGCATTGCAGGGACTTGGTGTGAATTTGATCGGCCCGGCTATCCAGCTTGTCGTGCTCATAGCCCTGCATGTCACTGCCGATCCGTCGCTGCGTGAGGAGCGTCGTCTGCAGTTCGCGCTTCGACGTATGGATGCCCGTAGCGCGTACGAAAGTGCGGCTTCCCGAGGAATGGCCGGCCGCGACCTGACTGGCAGGGGCTATATTTCGCTGGATTTCTTCAATCTGTTCTGGCTGTTCACCATTGGTTGTGTGTTCGGTTTGGTGATCGAAACCATCTACCATTTCATCCTGTTTGGCGAATACCAGGACCGTGCGGGCTTCCTATGGGGGCCGTTCTCGCCCATCTATGGTTTCGGCGTGGTGATCGTCACCGTGTTGCTCAACCATTTGTGGCAGTCGAATTGGTTGCTGATTTTCTGCTCAAGCGCGGTGATCGGTGGCGCGTTCGAATATTTCACCAGCTGGTTCATGCAGGCCGCGTTCGGTATTCGCGCATGGGATTACACGGGGCAATGGCTTTCGATTGACGGGCGTACATCCGGCAAATACATGTTCTTCTGGGGTATCCTCGGCTTGATTTGGGTCAAGTTGATTTTGCCGCGATTGTTGCGATTGATCCAGCGTATTCCGTGGAAGATTCGCTATTCGCTGACGCTGGTCTGCTTCATTTTCCTTTTCGTCGACGGTGTGATGACGCTGATGGCCCTTGATGCTTGGTATTCCCGCATGGCTGGGGTTGCGCAGAATTCGCCCGTTTCGCAGTTCTTCGCCACGTATTTCAATGACGATTTCATGGCCCACCGATTCCAGACCATGAAGATCGACCCGTCCACTGCCGGTCGTATGTAGGCTGGTTTTTGCGTTTTGCGGGTTTTGCTAAGCGGCTGGTCGGGCGATGTTCCGGCTGGCCGCTTTGCTTTGGGTGGCTGATTTTGAACGATTTCGGACGATTGCAGTGGGGTTTTGTTGCGGGTTTTGCCGCGGGGGATTTGATTCTTCCGGATTATTGCCGTTTGGGATTCGTGCCTTCCGGCTGTCTGGATGCTTGACTGCTGTTGCCGCGCCTACGCCGCGATGCTTTGCGCCAGCTGGCGGATGAGGTCGGGGCGATGTCCGCTCCATGAGGAATTCGGTGAGATGACGACCGGAATTTGCTTGAAGCCGGCGTCCTTGATCTGTTCGAATGTGGACGGATTCTGCGTCAAATCGACCGCCACGTACCGCACTCCCAGTTTGGAAAGCTCTTGTTCGGTGGCCTCGCATTGAGGATTGTTCGGATTGGTGAAGACGGTCACGGTCATTACTTTTCCTCCCTATGCAATCGGCTTCCTTTGGTGCGGAAGATCTTGTCGGCCACGTTTTTTGATTTTGCCCGGCTGAGCAGGCCGTTCATCAGTATACACTACCCGTAGTGGCGTTTCGTGCGTTCGCCCACTGTATATAGTGGGGAATTTCCCGTAATACCGAATCTATGCGAACAAATGTTCGATATATTCGAGTCTATCATTATCGTCGATTGCGCCACGCCGGTTGCATGCGTATGGTCCGTCCGCGAATCGCCCGCGGGCTGTTCGCTATTCATTTTGGAACACATATTGCGATTTCGCTCGTTTTCTTACGATTGTGAGCGAAAGGTGGTGCCGCATAGTGCGGTAGGGGGTATAAATCGCCTTATTTTCCATACTTTTCGGCGCACGTCGCGAAATAATCGACCGAAATTGCGATTCGTGAGCGAAAGAGGGTGCGCGATATGGTGCGTTCCGTATTGAAGTGCTGAGACCTCATCCCGAAACAAATGAAAAAGTCCTGAGAACCATCGGCTTCCAGGACTTCGAACCTGTGCCCCCCGTGGGATTCGAACCCACAACCCACGACTTAAAAGGACGCTGCTCTAACCGTTGAGCTAGAGGGGCAACAGCAACACAGTATACAGCATATTCGGACCAATCGCCACCACGGGCGTCGGACGGGCGTCGAAATGGCCTTCGGAGTGTTGGTGTGCCTACAATCGAAACCATGTCATGTACCACAATTCTTGTAGGCAAAAAAGCAAGTTACGACGGTTCGACCATCATCGCCCGAGATGACGACTCTGGTTCGGGACGTTACGATCCCAAGAAATTCGTAGTCGTCGCACCGCAGGAGCAGCCGCGGCACTACCGCAGTGTGCTGAGCCACGTTGAAATCGACCTTCCCGACAATCCATGCCGGTACAGCATCGTACCGAACGTGCTTCCAAATCGTGGAATCCTTGCGGAAGCTGGCGTCAACGAACGCAACGTGGCCATGAGCGCCACCGAAACCATCGCCGTCAACGAGCGCGTGCTCGGCGCCGACCCGCTGGTCGCACTGCAGCCGGCCGACGAAGCCAATGGTAAGCCGGAAACCCCAGGCGGCATCGGCGAAGAAGACATCATCACCCTCGTGCTGCCGTACGTCAACACCGCGCGCGAAGGAGTGAAACGTCTGGCCGAACTGCTCGAAACGTACGGAACGTACGAATCGAACGGCATCATCATTTCCGACGTGGACGAAATCTGGTACGTCGAAACCATCGGCGGCCACCACTGGATCGCCCGCCGCGTGCCGGACGACAAATGCGCGATCATCCCCAACCAGCTTGGCATCGACTATTTCGATTTTGATGACGCCTTCAGCGACGCACGTGAATTCATGTGTAGCGCCGATCTGCAGGAATTCATCGAAACGCACCATCTTGGGCGCGCGGCGGGTACGCAGGGCGGCATGAACGGCGGCCACTGCAACCCGCGTATCGTATTCGGCACCGCCACCGCGAAGGACCACATCTACAACACGCCACGCGCCTGGTACATGTACCGCTATCTCGATCCGGCCGACGCGGAAAACCTTACCCCTGAATCGGACGATATTCCATGGTGTCTCGAACCGGAGAATGCCGTGACCGTCGAGGATGTCGACTTCCTGCTCGGTTCGCACTTCGAAGGCACCCCGTATGACCCGTACGGCACGCAGGGAACTGAGGAAAGCCGCCATCGCTACCGTCCGATCGGCATCAACCGCACCGGACACATGGTGGCCATGCAGATTCGCCCGTACGCGCCCGTCGAAAGCCGTTCGATCATGTGGATTTCGTACGGTTCCGGCGCGTTCACCACGTCCGCCCCGTTCTATGCGAACGTCGACGACACCCCCGCCTACCTGCGCGACACCACGCCGGAAGTCTCCACGGACTGCCTGTATTGGACGAACCGCCTGATTGCAACGCTCGCCGACGCGCACTTCTACGAGACCAGCAACGCGGTCGAGGGCTTCTCGGAAGATGTCCGTTCCTTCGGCCACCGTCTGGTGGAACGTACGGATGATGCGCTTGCGACTGCCGGCGCAACGGACGCCCCGTCCGTCACTGCTCGTCTTGCGGCGGCCAATGACGAGATGGCGGACTACCTGCGGAAGCGCAATACGAAGCTGCTCGGCGACGTGCTATACACGTCCAGCAACCTTATGCACAACAGTTTCGCCATGTCCGACCGCTGGAACTGAGCGTGATTCCGCGCGCTGAAGCGTTCGATAAGCGTTCAACGCGCGTTCGGTAAACGTTGAGGGGCTATCGACTCGTGCCGATGGCCCCTCAACGTTATACGGGAATCAAAACCTGCGAGAACTTCGAAACTCGCGCACGAAGATCAGTTGAACCCGACCACGTGCTCGGCCAGGAAATACCCCTTGCGAATCACAAACCGGCCGAGCGAACCATGTAGGTTCAGCGCGCGCGACATCGCCTTCTTACGCACGTCCTTGTAAATCGTCGGCGAATACGCCTCGATATCCGCCCACATGGCCTTCTTCTTCTCGTAATTTTCCGGATCGCGCGACAAAATCATGAAAACGCTCGCGACGGAACTCTGAATCGCCAGAAAATGAATCATGTAGCGGTATAGGCCGTCTGGCACCGTACCTCGTTCGGGGGTGGCGCGCACCATGCACTGGTTGACGAGCCGCAGCTGGTCCACACGTCGGATCATCACGTCCGTCTGCACGCTCTGCCCGTCGCGGCCGATGAAATAGTGGTAGAACGGTGTATCCACGTATTGCAGCGACTTGACCCACGGGAACGGCTGGTACGCGTAGATGAAGTCCACGTAGAACGTGTGCTCCGGCAGCTGCATCTTCGATTCGCGCACCACGGCCGTACGGTAGATCAGCGCGTGCATGAGAATGTATTCGGTCAGGCCGAAATGTCCCAGATCGTCCCAAGTGAGCCGCCTGCCGGGCTCCATGGCGTGACGGAAGTTCACGACGTGCTTGTTGCGCTTGCCCACCTTGTCATACACATAGTTGGTGACGAGCATGTCGAGCGGCTCGTCCTTGCCGACCTCGCCGCGCAGCACGGCCATGACCTGTTCGAGCGATTCCGGGCCGACCCAATCGTCCGCGTCCACGACCTTCACGTACATGCCGCTCGCCGCCGCGATGCCGGTGTTGACCGCGCCGCCGTGGCCCTTGTTCTCCTGATGGATCGCGCGCACGATTCCCGGATTGCGCGCCTCGAACGTCTTCGCCATCTCCAGCGTGCCGTCGGACGAGCCGTCATCCACGATCAGCACTTCGATGTCGTCGTTGCGCTTCGACGCGATCAACGATTCGACGCACCGTTCCAGGTATTCCGTCATGTTGTACGCGGGCACCACGAAGGTGAGCGTCTTCTTCTCCTGCATATTCTTCCTCGGATCGGGCTCGTGTCGGGCCGTGCGGCTGGCCGACCGCTCCGGCCAAAAGCATAACGAAACTAACGTAGCACCATGTGCGGTTCCGGGGCGCGGTTTTGCGCACAAACGGCACCCTGAAATACGCAATCTGCACCTGAAATTTCCCCTAGGGTCATTTCGGGTGACGGTATGTCAGTTTTCGTCAATTGTTGATTGTTTTTGCGATTCGTGCGGGCTTTGCGGTTTTTGCGATTCGTTCGTCTCGTCTGATTCGTTTGATTCGTCTGCCGCTTGCGATTTGCCTACTGCTTGCGATCCGTCCGTCACGGTCGTCCCGTCCGTCGCGTCATCTCCCGCAGCAACCGCCTTCTCCTGCGATTTCGCGGCCTTCTTGCCCTGCTTCTCCTGCTTGGCGATCGCCTTCGCTTCCCGCGCGGCCTGCTTTTCCGCCTCGCGGGCGGCCTTTTCGCTTTCGTAGCGCAGTTCCGGCTTGGCTTCCATGCGGCTCAGCCCATACCATGCCAGGTTCACGATGTGCGCGGCGAGCTGCTCCTTGCTGAGCTTGCGCTGGTCGGCCCAGTATTGGCAGGTGTACACGGTCATGCCGATGAGCATCTGCGCGTAATACGGCACGCTTTTGGCCGGCAGATGCTGGCGTTTGAACGCGTCGGTGAGAATGTCCTCGACGCGTACGGCAATGTCTCCAAGCAGCGAATTGAACGAGTTGGACGGGTCGGTTTTCGGCGAATCGCGCGTGAGCACGCGGAAGCCTTCGGCGTTCTCCTCCACGTAGGTGAGCAGCGCAAGCGCGGTGCGTTCCACGATTTGGCGCGGATGCGCCTGCGGGTCGGACAGCGCGTTGATGAGAACGTCGGTGAGCGCGCGCATCTCGCGGTCCACCACCACGGCGTACAGGCCTTCCTTTCCTCCGAAATGTTCGTAGACGATGGGTTTCGACACTTTTGCGGTCGAGGCGATCTCTTCCACGCTCACTGCTTCGAATCCCTTGGCCGCGAACAGCGATCGACCGATTTCGATAAGCTGTTCGCGCCGCTGATACGACGTCATTCTGGATGTATTGGCCATACTGCCTAGTTTTTCACGCCCCGTGGATAGCCCCATTGCCTGCCCTGGCAGAGATGAGTGGCGTGTCCGTTGCGCTTTTTAGGCTGGAACCATGGATACGAATGTGATTATTGCGATTGTCGCGGTCGTCGTTATCGCGGCATTACTTGCGATTGGCGGATGGTGGTTCGGTAAGAGCCGCAAGTCCGCCGTGGACAAGTCCACTGAAGCGGCGAAGGCGAAGGCCGATGCTCGTTTGGCTACGGAGAAGTCCGTCGCGCAATCTGCCGCCGCAAGTGCCGAAAACGCTGAGAAAACCAAGGAAACCGCGGAATCCGCAGCGACGGAAGCCGTGGAATCCGCGACTTCGTCTGCCACACCTGAATCGCCAGTGGCAACTGAACCAACTCCGGTCGGGTCAGCCGTAACTGAATCCGCGACCCCAGCCGTCGAAACCCCTGAAGCTGCCGGCACCCGCATGCAGCGCCTCAAGGCGCGCCTGTCCAAGTCGGGCAATCCGTTCGGCAAGGCCCTGTTCAACATCCTCGCCAAGGATCAGCTCTCCGAAGCCGACTGGGAGGACGTCGAAGACACCCTCCTGCTTGCCGACGTGGGCGCGGAAGCCAGCGAACAGCTCGTTGAGGAACTGCGCAACGACGCCCGCATCGCCGGCCAATCCGACCCTGCCGAAGTGCGTGCGGCGCTGAAGGACAAGCTGCTGAAGCTCGTCGGCACCGACGTCGACCGTCGGCTCAACGCCGACAAGGAAGGTGCGAACAAACCGAGCGTCATCATCATGGTCGGTGTGAACGGCACTGGCAAAACCACCACCGCGGGCAAGCTGTCCCGACTGCTCGTCTCCGAAGGCAAGCAGGTCATGCTGGGCGCCGCCGATACGTTCCGCGCGGCCGCCGCCGACCAGCTGGAGACCTGGGGCGCCAAGGTGGGCGTGCCGGTCGTGCGTTCCGACAAGGACGGCGCCGACCCGGCGTCCGTCGCGTTCGAAGCCAGCGCCAAAGCCAAGGAAGAGAACGCCGACGTGCTCATCATCGACACCGCCGGCCGCCTGCAGAACAAGTCCAACCTCATGGACGAGCTCGGCAAGATCCGCCGCGTCACCGAAAAGAACCTGCCTGTGGACGAAGTGCTGCTCGTGCTCGACGCCACCACCGGCCAGAACGGCATGACGCAGGCCAAGGTGTTCGCCGAAGCGATCGGCATCACCGGCGTGGTCCTGTCCAAGCTCGACGGCTCCGCCAAGGGCGGCATCGTCATCTCCGTGCAGAAGGAGCTTGGCGTGCCCGTCAAGCTCGTCGGCCTCGGCGAAGGCCCGGACGACCTCGCCCCGTTCGATCCGGAAGGCTTCGTCGACGGCATCCTCGCCTGACGTTCCCATATTTTCCGGATTTGCGATTTCCGTAGCGAAAACCTCCCGTCACGTTCCGTACGTGGCGGGAGGTTTTCGTATTGCGATTACTGCTCAGCGCCAGCCCCCACTCCCGGCACCTTCCGGATCGTCAGCTTCAGCAGCAGCGGCGCGACCAGCGTCACCAGCGAAATGATGAAGATGATCGTCGAATAGTATTCGCTGCCGAGCACATGCTCGTTGAAGCCGATCTGCGCGGTAATCAACGCCATCTCGCCACGTGGCACCATGCCCGCGCCGATCATCAGCGCCGAAGCGCCGCCGAAACCGGCCATGCGGCCACCCAAACCGCAGCCGACGACCTTCGTGATCACGCCGAGAACCGTCATGATCGCAATGAACACAATCATCTTCGTATCATCCACGCCTGTGGTCTGCAGGCCGATGCCCACGAAGAACACCGGCACGAACAACGTGTCTCCAACTGGCTCGATATACCGGTCCGCGTCCTCCGCGTAATCGCTGTTGCTTACCGCGATGCCGGCGAAAAACGCGCCCACCGCGTAGCTCAACCCGGCCAGATTCGACGCCCACGCCATCGCCAGGCAGATGATCACGGCCATCACCGCGATGCCGGACGGCGCCTTCAGCACGCCAGCCAGCGTCATCAGCGCCGGCGCCCCCCCAAACCACCACCACGGCGGTCGCCACAAAGAACAGCACCTGCTTGAGCAGAATCAAACCCAGCCCTGCCACGTCCACGCTGCCGGTGTTGACGAGCGTGCACATCACGGACAGCAGGATCACGCCGATCACATCGTCAGCCACGGCCGCGCCGAGAATCGACACGCCTTCCTTCGAATCAAGCAGTCCGGCTTCCTTCAGCACCGCCACGGAAATCGACACGGACGTGGCGGAGAACACCACGCCGATGAACGCAGCCGGAATCGGCTTGAAGCCAAACAGCAGGCTCACTCCACCCATCACCGCCACGGGGAACACCACGCCCATGCACGCGATGATGACCGCCGCCTTCGAATATTTCTTCAGCAACTGCAGGTCGCAGCCGACACCGCCCAAAAACATGAGGATGATGATGCCGAGGTCGCTGAACAATGACAGCGAATCGCTCATGTGCATCACGCCCAGCAGCGAAGGGCCCACGAGAATGCCGACGAGGATCTGCCCGATCACTTCCGGCAGCTGCGCTTTGCGGCAGATCAGCCCGGAAACCGTGGTCAGCATCAAAATGGCGCACAGTGAAATGATGAACGTTGCCATGGTCCTCGCTGCTCTCTCGTTACGCGCGCCATACGTTCGCCGCACCGCGCGTTCGGTGTACATGCCACGCGCTCGCCGTACGCGGCGTTCTCCCGTCGCGTGCCACGCGTGTTCCGTAAGTTTCAGCTACCCAACTTACTCCGTCCGCAGCGTTGCCCGCCGCTTCCGTCCACCGTCGCAATTTCATATTGCGATTGCCGGGCGATTATGCCTTCCGTATTTCCGTACCGCCAGTTTCGTTGGAATTCCGCCATTTTTCGGCGTAGGTTGACGTTTCGCGCGGATGGCGTTACGTTGGCGTAACACGTCGTAACGTTTTCAAAACGCGGCCGGCGTTCCATATCGTTCTGTCAGCCCCACACGATGGGGACGGAAATGTTGAACCAAATACAGAGAAAGAAAGAGGAGGGTGACATGGGCCAGCTTGATTCTGGAAATGCCGCGTGGATATTGACTTCCGCGTCCCTTGTGTTCCTCATGACGCCTGGTGTGGCGTTCTTCTATGGTGGCATGGTCCGTGCCAAGGCCGTGCTGAATATGATGATCATGGAGGCGGCCGCACTGTCCGTCACGATGATCATGTGGGTGCTGTGGGGTTGGTCGATCGCCTACGCCGGCACCTCGGTCGGCGGCATCTTCGGCGACCCGGCAACCGGCTTCCTGCTGAAGGACACCATGGTTTCCGATAAGGGCGTCTTCACATCGGCCGCACTGAACGGCAACAACTACCCGGTCAGCGTCGACGTGGCCTTCCAGTCCGCGTTCGCCATGATCACCGTCGCGTTGATCTGCGGCGCCATCGCCGAACGTGTGAAGTACTCCACGTGGATGATTTTCGTGGCGCTGTGGATCACGTTCGATTACGCTCCGCTCGCTCACATGGTGTGGAACGGCGGCCTGCTGTCCGCTGACGGCGCCATTTCCCAGGCGATCGGCGCAGCCGCCCACGATTTCGCAGGTGGTACGGTCGTCCACATCAACGCCGCAGTCGCCGCTCTGGTCATCGTGCTGATCATCGGCAAGCGTAAGGGCTTCGGCACGCAGCCGTTCCGCCCGCACAATGTTCCGTTCGTCATGCTCGGCGCCTTCCTGCTGTGGTTCGGCTGGTTCGGCTTCAACGCCGGTTCCGCCTTCGCAGCCAACGGCACCGCCGGCTACGCGTGGGTTTCCACGTCCGCTGCAACCGCCGCCGCAATGCTCTCCTGGGGCTTCACCGAGAAGATCCGCACCGGCCACTACACCGCAATGGGTGCCGCTTCCGGTATCGTCGCAGGCCTCGTCGCCATCACCCCGGCCGCCGATGTGGTCTCCCCGCTGTGGGCCATCGTCCTCGGCGCCATCGCCGGTGTGCTCACCTGCCTGGCCTGCGGTCTGAAGTTCAAGCTCGGCTATGACGATTCCCTCGACGTCGTCGGCGTCCACGGCGTTGGCGGCTTCACCGGCACCGTGCTCATCGGCTTCTTCGGCGAAGGCACCGGCCTGTTCGCAGGCGGCGACTGGAGGCAGCTGGTCGTCCAGCTCATCGTCGCTCTCGTGGCCATCGTCTGGTCCGCCGTCATCACCGGCATCATCGCCTTCGCTCTGGAGAAGACGATCGGCTGGCGCGTCACCGAAGCCCAGGAAGTCGGCGGCGTCGATCTTGCCGACCAGGGCGAACGTGCTTACGATTTTGCTGGTACCGCCAGCTCCGTCCTCAAGGAGGTGAAGTGAGATGAAGCTCATTACCGCTATCATCCAGCCCCATAAACTCGACGATGTCAAGGAAGCCCTCGCAGCCGCGGGCGTGCACGGCCTGACCGTGTCCGAGGCAAACGGTTATGGCCGTCAGCGCGGCCACACCGAGGTCTACCGTGGCGCCGAATACACCGTGGATCTCATTCCGAAGATCCGCATCGAGGTGCTGTCCGACGACGCCGATGCCGAAACCCTGGTTGGCGTGATCGTCAAGTCCGCCGGCTCCGGCACCATCGGCGACGGTAAGGTCTGGGTGGCTCCGCTTGACTCGGTGACCCGCGTGCGCACCGGCGAAACCGGTTCCGCCGCCATCTGATCCGTCCGGCCTTGTGATCGGGCCGATTCGGACAAGATGAAATAAAGACCCCCGGGCTTGAAGTTCGGGTTATCAATTACGACACATCCCCGTACGTGCCTCGCGCCGTGCGGGGATTGTCATAAGTCGTCATAGGTTTCATAAGGAACGTGCGTTATGACTTCAGCAGTCGATGGTCTCAAACAACGGTTCATGGCCATGAGCCAGCCCGACGCCGACGGCGTCTACCGCAATGGCGCGGCGAAACGCAAAGCCCGCACGGAATTGGCCATGGGCAATCTCACACAGTTGTGGAACGAAGCCTGCGAGGCGGTTTCCTTCGACGTGTCGGCAACCGGCATCGGCCTCGGCGCGGTCGGTTCGCTGGCACGTGGCCAGGTGGGCCCCAGCTCCGACCTTGATCTGGTGGTCATCTACGAACCGCACGCGCTGACCGACCAGCAGCTCAACGAGCTCGCCAACAAACTGTGGTATCCGATCTGGGATTCCGGCCTCGACCTCGACCAGTCGGTACGTACCGTCGCGCAATGCGAGGCCGTCACCGACCGCGACCTGCCCGCAGCTATGGGATGGTTGGACGTGGTGCCGATCGCGGGGGACACTGGACTTATCGAAAGCACAGCCGTATCCATATTGGAACGATGGCGCAAGGCCGCGCGCAAACGTCTGCCGGAACTGCTCGGCTCCGCCAAATCGCGCCTCGACGAATTCGGCCGCATGGCCTACATCAACCAGCCGGACATCAAGGAGGCACGCGGTGGCCTGCGCGACTCCGTATTGGTGTCCGCGCTCGCCGCATCCTGGCTTGCCGACCGTCCGCACGGCACGTATGACGACGCCGTCGAACGGTTGCTGGACGTGCGTGACTGCATCCATCTGGTCGCCGGCAAAGATACGAACATGCTGCTATCGCCCTACCAAGCCAAAGTCGCGGCGATGCTCGGTCTGGCCGATCCGACGCTGCCAGACGGCGAACGTGAGGCGAAGTCGATCGACGATCTGCAAACGTTGCTGGCACGCGTCGGCCGTCAGATCGCGTTCTCCCTTGATTCCACCGCGTCGCGCGCCGAGCATTCGCTGACGCACGACAAGCCGCGATTCGCCTTCTTCCAAGTGTTCCAGCCGCGCGGCGGCGGCAAACGTCAGGCACCGACCTTCGATGTGATCGCCCCCGGCGTGGCCAAGCATGAAGAGGAAATCGTGCTCGCTCCGGGCGCGGAACCGGCCGCCGACCCGAACCTCGTGCTGCGCGTGGCCGTCGCGGCCGCGGAATACGGACTGCCGATCGCCCCGGGAACGTTGCGGAATCTCAAAAAATGCCCTATCGGCGACCGCAACTGGACGGACGAATCGCGTGAACTGTTCATACGACTGCTGGCTTCCGGCCCCGCGCTGCTCAACGTGTGGGAAGACATCGATTTCATCGACGTGCCCGGCAAGCTCATCCCCGAATGGTTGGGCGTGCGCAACCGGCCAAGCGCGTCCGCCGCGCACCGCTATACGATCGACCGGCACATGGTGGAGGTCGTCACGCGGCTCGGCCGTGAAACACCCAGCGGTGGGCGGTACGACGACCGGCATTACGAGGCGCTGCTGCTCGCCGGCATCCTGCATGACATCGGCAAACGACCGGGGGTGGCCAACCATGCGGCGGAAGGCGCTCGGCATGCGACCGTGGTCGTGGAACGCATGGGATTCGACCGCGACATCGTCCGCTGGGTCACGCTGCTGGTACGCGAGCATCTGACATTGTCGGAGTTCGCCACAGGCCGCAATCCCAATGATCCCAACGTCGGCGGTGATCTGGCCGGCCGGCTCGACCATAATCCCGTGCTGCTCGACATGCTGTTCGACCTGACCCGCGCCGACGGCTCCTCGTTGGGGGCCACGTCCGGCGAGACCATCTCCAAACAGTACGGGTGGAGCAAATGGCGTGAAACGTTGGTGCGCACCATGTACAACGCCACCCGATACCACATGTGAGCACCGGTTTCTCGCATGCGCCAAGCCGATATGCCCCCGTATTTCTCGTCGTTTACGGAAAAGCGGGGTGCATATCACCTTCCGTTCACTTCGGCAAATCGAAATAAGGGAATCGGGGTACATGCTTTAGGATGTCCCCAAGTTGTCCACTCAGTTATCCCCACTCTGTGGATAAGTCGAAACGTTTTCCACATGGTTATCCCCAATATGTGGATAACTCGGCTTTTTTTCGACTTTCTTATCCACACCAAAGCCATTCGCGCGTGTCGTTCGGTGGATGCGGAGATTCATCCATAATCTCAATGCAACACCGGTCGTGACGGCACGCACGTATTATGGTTTTCCTCGGTATTGAACACATTCGATTGACTGCTGCGGTTGGAGGGACATGGCGGAGAACGACTCTTGGAACAACGGTTCGGCGCAGAACCGCGGATTTTCGAACGCTGGAAACGGTGCGAACGGCATGAACGGCCGATCCGGCCAAGCCGTGCGCGACGCCCTGTTCGACCGCGTGCCGCCGCATGACGACGCCGCCGAAATGGCGGTGTTGGGCGGCATGCTGATGAGCAAGGACGCCATCGGCGAAGTATCGCAGATGATCGACGTGTCCGACTTCTACCAGCCACGCAACCAAACCGTGTACGAAGCGGTCATCAAACTGTTCTCGGCCTCCCAGCCGGTCGACGCCGTGCTGGTGGCCAACGAGCTGCTCGCCGAAGGCAATCTGGAAAAAGTGGGTGGCTCCGACTACCTGCACAGTCTGGTCGCATCGGTTCCGACCGCCGCAAACGCCACGTATTACGCCGACATCGTGCATCAGCGCGCCATCCTGCGTAATGTGATCGCGGCCGGCACCAAAATCGCACAGCTCGGCTACACCGCAGAAGGCTCGCAGGCCGAAGACGTCGTCAACCTGGCGCAGGCCGAAGTATATGAGATGTCCACCGGCAAAGTGCGGCAGGACTACGCGCCGATCGGCACCGTCATCGCCGATACGCTTGACCAGCTCGACCGTCTGCAAAGCGGCGAAGTGTCCCGAGGCGTGCCGACGGGCTTCCGCGACATCGACGACGTGACGCAGGGCCTGCAGCCCGGCCAGATGATCGTCGTGGCCGGCCGACCGGCCATGGGCAAGTCCACACTCGGTGTGGATTTCGCCCGTTCCGCGGCACTGCATCACGGATTGACGACCATCATCTTCAGCTTGGAAATGAGCAAAAACGAGTTGGCGCAACGTATCATCTCCGCTGAATCCAACATTCCGCTCGCCGCCATGCGCCGCGCGGACGACATCACGCCGGAACGTTGGGCCATCCTGAACGAGTTGCAAGGCAAGCTGCAGAACGCGCCCCTGTTCATCGACGACAGCCCGAACATGAGCCTGATGGAAATCCGCGCGAAATGCCGCCGACTGAAGCAGACGAACGATTTGAAACTCGTCGTCATCGACTACCTGCAGCTCATGACCTCCGGCAAGGCCGTGGAAAGCCGCCAGCAGGAAGTGTCCGACTTCTCCCGTGCGCTGAAGCTGCTCGCCAAGGAGCTGGAAGTGCCGGTGGTGGCACTGAGCCAGCTGAACCGTGGCCCCGAAATGCGTCAGGACAAGAAGCCGCAGCTGTCCGACCTGCGTGAATCCGGCTCTATCGAACAGGACGCCGACGTGGTGTTCCTCGTGCACCGTCCGGACGCCTACGACAAGGAGGACCGCCCGGGCGAGGCCGACATCATCATGGCGAAGCATCGTAACGGTCCGACCGACACGTTCAATCTTGCGTTCCTTGGCGCGTATTCGAAGTTCAAGGACATGCCCCAGGATTACCAGTCCCAGCAGGAGGCGGTGTGATATGGCTTGGAATTCCTTCGCGACCCCGTTGATCGGCAAGGCCGTGCGCGCGGCCTCCCGTTTGGCGCACGGCGGTGGCAGCGCGTTCCCCGGCAAAATCGTGGAACGCATCGACCCGCAATTCCTGTCGCGCACATTGGCGCAACTGCCGCTCGGCGTGGCGCTCGTCTCCGGCACGAACGGCAAAACCACCACCACACGCATGGTGGCCAGCATGCTGCAATCGCTCGGATTGAAGGTGTTCACCAACCCGACCGGCTCGAACTTCACCCGTGGCGTGGTTTCGTCGCTGCTTGCGGAAGTCTCGCTTTCCGGCAAACTCGACGCCGACATCGCGGTGCTGGAACTCGACGAGGCGTACGCCGTGCATTTCGTCAAGCAGGTGCCGCCCGACTACTGCCTGCTGCTCAACGTGATGCGCGACCAGCTTGACCGTTTCGGCGAGATCGACAACACCGCGCGACTGCTGTCCAAAGCTGCGGAAGCCACCACCGGTACCGTCGTGCTCAACCGTGAGGACCCGCGCATCGCCCGTCTTGCTGACGTGGCGCATACGGAAGACGGCGTGGAAGTACGCTACTTCGGCCTTGACGAATCGTTGCGCGGCTTCTTCCCGTCGGATGACGACATGAGCACCACTGTTGACGCGGAAGCGCACGACAGTGCGGAACATGGCGGAAATATTGGCGATTCGGGCAATGCCGGCGATACTGCCGATGCCGTTGCGGCTGCCGCGCCGGCCACATCGCAACCGCAGGACGGTCCCGACGCGCTGCCCGCCGACGTGACGTTGCGCGCCGTGGGCGACCACCGCGCCACCTTCGCGATCGACGGCGAAACGTATGAGACGGCCATGAAACTGGAAGGCGTATACAACCTGTACAATGCGGCCGCCGCGCTCGCCGTGGTGCGCGCCGTCGCAGCGGACGCGCAGGCGATGTTCCTGCCGTTCGAAGACGCGCTCGCCGACAGTGTCGACGCGGACGGTGCCGATACCGGTACCGAAACGGACGGCAACGGCTCGCATGACGCCATCGACCAGGCCGCTGCGGACGAGATTCTGCGCGCGGCAGGCGTCTCACCCCGTATGATCGCCTTCGCGCACGCTACCACGCAGGCCATGATCGACACCGCCGGCGAGGTCACACCGGCATTCGGCCGAGGCGAGGTCATCACCGTGAACGGCACTCCCGTGGAACTGCTGCTCGTCAAAAACCCCATGGGCTTCCGCCTGTCGCTGGCCTCGTTCAAGCCCGAAGGCTGCGACACCATGATCTGCATCAACGACGAATACGCCGACGGCCGCGACATGAGCTGGCTGTGGGACGTGGACTTCACCTCGCTGCGCGGCACCGGCGTCAAAGCCGTGTCCGGCGTACGCGCGTGGGACATGGCCCTGCGCCTCGAATACGATCAGGTGCCGGTCGAATCGGTCAGCACCGACCTGGAGGAATCGGTCGTGAACTTCGTGAACGCGAATTCTGGCACCCCCAAACACATCTACTGCACGTACACGGCCATGCTGAAAACGCGTGCCGCGCTCGCCAAAATCGCCGACGTGGCCGACGCCGGCGTGGGCAAGTGAGCGCCGCGCGAAACGAAACCGCGCAATCGCAAAGCAAAACAGCGGAAGGAAGACGAGGAGACGATATGAGCCAGGTCATCGACATCGTGTCGCTGTATCCGAAGGATATGAACATCTACGGCGATTCCGGCAACGTGCTCACCATCCAGCGCCGGCTCGCGCTGTACGGCTACGAGCCGCGCGTACACGCCTACAACCAGGGCTGCGACTGGCCCGAGCACGTGGACATGATTCTGGGTGGCGGCGGCCAGGACACCGGCCAGAAGAAGATCATCGACGACTTCTTCCAACGCGCCGACCTGCTGCGTTCGCTCGCGGCGGACGGCGTGCCGATGCTGATGATCTGCGGCCTGTACCAGCTGTTCGGCGAGTATTTCGAAACGGTCGACGGCTCCCGACTCGACGGCATCGGCGTGATCGGCGCGTACACGGTCGGCCAGGAAACACGCATGATCGGCAATCTTACGGAAACCTCCGCCGATTTCGGCAAGATCATCGGCTACGAAAACCATTCCGGACAGACGTTCCTGCGTGACGGCGTGCAGCCGCTCGGCACCGTCGAACAGGACGGCACCGGCAACAACGGCGAGGACCATACGGAAGGCGCGCGCGTCCACAACGTGATCGGCACGTACATGCACGGCTCGCTGCTGCCGAAGAATCCCGCGATCGCCGATTTCCTGATCCGCACCGCCGTCGAACGCCGTTACGGCACGTTCGATCCGGCCGCCGCCGGACAGACGGACGCGCAACGGGCCGCCCTGCATCGCATCGACGAAATCGCCGACCGTGCTCGCCGCGTGGCCATGTCCCGTCCGCGCTGACGGCTGCCATGCCGGTTCGCCGGCAATCGCACCGCCTGCGCTGAACGCCGGATATCCGCCACTTTTTATGCGATTGACCGGTTTCGCTCGGCGCAGATGTGAAGAAAATGCGATAGAGTGGTACCACCATCACCTAAAGGAGGACATCATGGCTGATTTTAATTTTGGTGACGGCCTGCGCAAGGTCTTTCTCGCCGGCGTCGGTGCCTTGGCGACCACTGTTGAGAAGAGCCAGGAAATCGTCGACGACCTCGTCAAGAAGGGCGAGCTGACCGTCGAGCAGGGCAAGGCCCTCAACGCCGAACTCAAGCACAAGGTCGAAGAGGCTAAGGAAGCCCCTGAGGCCAAGGATGCAGCCCCGGCCGAAACCGAAGACAAGGCCGAGTAGCTCCAGTCTTTCGTATCGCCGTCTGCCGCGCATGTGAGCGCCCGGACGGCGATTTGCTATGCCCGCGCGACGCCGGCGAAACGTTCGTCTGGCATCGCGGGCTTTCCAGCCGATTTCCCAACCGTTTGCGAGCAGTGACATGTCTTTGAAACACCCATCCGACAAGCCGGACGCGGCACGCCCCGAAAGCGTGGAGCCCGTCACGCTGTCCGACAGGGTCAACGCGGTCATCAACCCCACGGCCGACCCTTCGCCGGACGCCGCCTCCCAAGCAAACGGACTGACGGATGAGCTTGCCCACGAATCCGCGGACGATGCCGGCGAAACGGACGATACCGGCAAAGCGGCCGGTGCCAACGCGCAATCGTCCGAAACCATCGGCATCTTCGGAGCGCGCAAAGACACGTTCTCCGCGCGCTACCATCTGACCCGCCGCGGCAAACTCCGGCGTCTTGCGCAAATCGCGCAGATCGCCAACAAATTCGACGTGGTTCACGGACTCACGCCCGTCAAAATGCGTCTCATGCTCGAAGCGCTCGGCCCCACGTTCGTCAAGGTCGGACAGATCCTGTCCATGCGCTCCGAAATCCTGCCGCAATCGTTCTGCGACGAACTGTCCAAACTGCGCGCCGACGCCGACCCCATGCCATACAGCACGGTGCTGCAGGTGCTTGAGGACGAATACGGCCGGCCCGTGGACGAGATCTTCGACCATATCGACCCCACCCCGCTCGGCTCGGCCAGCCTTGCGCAGGTGCATCGTGCGAAACTGCTCACCGGCGAGGACGTGGCCATCAAAGTGCAACGTCCGGGCGTGCGCGAAACCATGGCGCAGGACGTGTCCATCATGCGCACCATCGCGGGAATCGCCACCAAAACCATGCGCAGCGCGCAGGTGGTGGACCTGTCCGGCGTGGTCGAGGAACTGTGGGACACCTTCGAATCGGAAACCGACTTCCTCATCGAAACGCGCAATCTGGCGGAATTCAAACGATTCTGCGAACGCTACAAATACATGGACTGCCCGAAGCCGTACCCGGAACTATGCACCGAACACGTGGTGGTCATGGACTACGTGGAAGGCATCTCCGTCTCCCATCCGGACGAGCTGCTTGCAGCCGGCTACGACCTGAAGGAAATCGGCACCAAACTCGTGGACAACTACGCCACGCAGGTACTCGACGAAGGCTTCTTCCACGCGGACCCGCACCCCGGCAACATCATGGTGCGCGGTGGGCAGATCGTGCTGCTCGACCTGGGCATGACTGGCCGGCTCAACGCCAAAACCCGTTCCGTGCTGAAGGACATGATCTTCGCCGTGGCCGAGCAGGATTCCCCCAAGCTTGCCGACGGTCTGCTGCGTTTCGCCGGTGCCGAGGCCGATCCGGAGGATTATCCGGCGTTATTGGCCGACTTGGACGTGATCGTCAAGGAATTCGGCACAGTGGATTTGGCCGAGCTGGATATCGCCGCCATGCTCACCGCGTTGACGCAAATGGCGCAACGACACGGCATTGAAGTGCCGAGCACCGTCACCACCGTCGGGCGTGCGCTGGTCACTTTGGAAGGCCTGCTCGACGAGTTCATTCCAGACGTGAATATGATTCAGATCATCTCCGACCATATCGCCGCAAGCACGTCGAAGAAGGATTTCGCCAAGGATGAGGCGAAATCGCTGGTTATCGAAGGTCATCAGGCGCTGCACAGTCTGCTCGCTGCCGCCAATGAGCTGAAAGTGGCCTCCCGTATGCTTACGCGCGGCCAGTTGCGCGTGAATATGGAGATGGTCGGCTCGCAGGAACCGATCCATCTGCTTGCCAACATGGTGAACAGGCTTACGATGGCGCTGATCGTCGTCGGATTGTTCATCGGCTCGTCGATCGTGTACTATGCGGGCATCAAACCGGTGATTTTCGGTATTCCGATCGTTGGTTTCCTCGGCTATGTGATCGCGTTCGTTTTGTCCGTCTGGATCGTGTTCGACATTTACTTCAAGGGACGTTCCAACAAAAAGCGATGACGCTAGTCTAGGGGGAGAGTGGATTCGCGTTGGATGAGGCGGCAGGGGAGGTATTCCGTGCCGTGGTGGGGCTGGCCGTTGATGGCGTCCATCAGGTAGCGGGCAGCTTTGCGGCCGATGAGTTCCGTTTCATTGTCGATGCTGGTCAGCGGCGGGCGGGAGCTTTTGGTGAGCACGTCCCAATTATCGTGGCCGATCACCGCCACATCCTCAGGAATGCGTAGATGCTGCGACTTCAACGCGTCAATGCATCCTCGTGCCAGCTGATCGCTCTGGCATACCACGGCGTCGAACTTCACGCCTTGGTCGAGCAGCAGTCTGGTGGCGGCACGCCCCCAATTCTCGTCCCAACGGCCATAGCGAATCGGGCCAGCCGGTTCCAAACCAACCTCGGCCAACGCTTCCAACGCGCCCTTGGTGCGGTCGGTGGAGGCCGTATACGTTTCATCGCCGCCAATAATGGCGATACGGTTGCGTCCGCACGAAATCAAATGATTCACGGCCATGCGCCCGGCGTCCACATTGTCACACGTCACCGAACAATCGTTGATATCGGTGGAAGGACCATACACATACACCAGCGGCACGCCCCAATCACGCCCCAGCGACGGGCGCGGATTCGTCTCGCACTGCACAATCAGCAGGCCGTCCACTTTCAGCGACAGCAGTTTCTCTACATGGCTGCGTTCCAGCGCATCGTCACCGCGAGCATTGGCGAGTAGTACCGATGTCGATTGTGCGCGCAGCTCGTTTTCGGCGCCAATAAGAATAGGCGTGGAGAAACGGCCTTGCAGATCGGAAGTGACCAAACCGATGGTTCCGCTTCTGCCGCTTGCCAACGATTGCGCCAGCTTGTTCGGGGAATAGTTGAGTTGCCGCGCTGCCTCCATCACGCGCTCGCGGGTGTCTTCACTGACGCGCGGTTTGCCATGCAGCGCCTTTGAAGCCGTTGCCAAAGACACGTTGGCCAGCGCTGCTACATCTTCAAGCCTTGCTGTTGAGTGAGTATCTGCAGTTGCCATGATGTTTCCCCCTTTTTACGGTGTGGCGAAAACGTTGGCTGCGCGTCGACGCGCTTCGCCGCCCTTGTATTGCGTAATATTATACGACAAAACTGCGAAAGTTTTCGCATCGTGTCAAAAAGTGGACAAAACGGCTTTATGTAGCCGATTGCTGACATTTTCACTTGCAAATGCGAAACTTTCGCATTTGCGAAAATAAACACATTTTTCTTTCGCATTTTCTGCATCTCACGTCATTTTTGCTGTCATAAACGATTCTTAGAATGCTAAGAATCGTTTATTTATAACGGTTTTATCGACGTGAATACCTTTGCATTTTGATGTGCGAAAGCGATTTTGCAAAATCTGGAGAAAACCATATACTGAGAAAAGGCTTTCGCATTACGGTTCAATCGAAGGAGAACAACCGGAAATCGTGAGGGCAGACGGCGGAAGGCCCGCCGGATGGCTCAAAGCTGAGCGATACATAGAGAAAGAAGTAGACATGGTGTCTTTCAACAAGGTCACTCGCGTTATTGCCGGCATCGCGGCAACCGCGTTGCTTATTCCGATGGCTGCATGCGGCGGTGGTTCCAGCAGTGGTGGATCCGCGGCTCCGGCCGATATTCCGGCAGCCGGCACTGATGACGGCACTGAGATCACCCTGTGGACCCGTTCTCCGCTGGAGCGTCAGGCCAAGAACGCGGTGAAGGCCTACAACGCCTCCCACAAGAACCAGGTCAAGCTGGAAATCATTCCGAACGACGATATGGAAGGCAAGGTCGGTGGTGCCTCCCAGACCGATTCCCTTCCGGACATTCTCGCCGGTGACGTGGTGCGTATTCCGTACTGGGCTTCTGAAGGCATCTTCACCGACATCACCAAGCAGATCGACGGACTCGACAACAAGTCCGACCTGCAGCAGGGCCACATTGAAGCCGGTACCGTGGATGGCAAGGAATACACGCTGCCGTTCATCACCGACGTTTCCGTGATGGTATGGAACAAGAATCTGTACAAGGAAGCAGGCCTTGACCCGGAGAAGGGTCCGAGCAGCATCGACGAGTTCGTTGAGCAGGCCAAGGCGGTCGCGGCCCTCAACAAGGACGGCGTGGCAGGCTCCTACTTGGCCGGCCAGTCCGGTGGCGCCCTCGTGTTCGACCTGTTCCCGTCCGTGTGGGCTGACGGCGAATCCGTGATGAACGCAGACGGTACCGAAGCCACCCTCAACAACGATTCCATGAAGGCCGTGCTCGACGCCTACAAGGAACTCGCCAACACCACCAACGGCTTGGGCGCAGGTTCCAAGGAAGAAACCGGTGCCACCTGGACCGCTCCGTTCGCCAACGGCAACATCGGTGTGATGCCGTATCCGAACACCTCCTCCACCGCACTGTTCGAAGCTGAGAAGGACGGCGGATTCGAAGTCGGTGTCACCCCGATCCCGGGCACCAAGGAAGGCAAGACCTCCACGTTCCTCGGCGGCGATGCCATGGGCATCTCCAAGGACTGCAAGCACGTCGCTCAGGCTTGGAACTTCCTCGCATGGCTCATGAGCGATGACGCCCAGAAGGAAGTCTTCGCAGCCAACGGCGACACCGCATCCAACATCCAGACCTTGAAGACCGCCTACGACGATGCGGATCCTCGCGTCCAGACCATCAACTCCGTAATCATCGACGGCAATGGCCAGACCCCGAAGTCCGCAGCTTTCAATGAGGCCTTCAACGCAGCCGGTTCCCCGTGGCAGCTGCTCATCCAGAACGCAGTCTGGGGCGATGGCGATCTCAAGGCCGACAACCAGGCCATCACCGACGTGCTGGGTCAGTGAGGTGAGCCACTGAAAACGAACTTCTCCTCCTTTTTCTCCTTTCCCCGATTTACATAACTTAAGAACAACTGAATATCGAATAACTGAATATCGAAAACAAAAATCGACAGACCACAGTTGTGGTCTGCCATGGAGATCGACAATAATTCAAAAAACAATGTCGGTCTTCATGGCGGATTTCAACGGCCGCACGAGACGGAATCGCACTTCCAAACGCATATCCAATCGCTTGGCCATTTATGTCGAAAACCCCGAACGATTCAAGAGAGAGTCGCCAAAAGTGTTCCAAGGAGGGAATATGACTACTGTTTCCAAGAACGCTGCGCCAGTGAAGACGCATCGTTCCAAGGCCAAGGCGGAGGCAACCCGTCGTGGCCTGCTGTATGCGCTGCCTGATTGGCTGATGATCATCATGCTGTTCTTCGTGCCAATCGTGCTGCTCGTCATCATGGCCGGTTCCCGCTGGTCGTTGATGGGCGGTAACCGTGGTTGGAATTTCCCTGAGAATTTCGTCAAGGTTTTCGAAAATAAACTGCTCGGACAGTCGGTGTTGTTCACGCTTGAATACACCGTGATCGTCACGATTTTCCTGCTGGTGCTTGGCCTTGGTCTGGCGCTGATCGTGCAGGAAAGCACCAAGTGGAACAATATGCTGCGCACGTGCTTCCTGCTGCCGTCCGCAACCGGTCTCGCCTCCGCTTCGCTGCTGTTCTACGCGCTGTACTCCCCGCAGGTGGGCCCCGTCACCAAGATCCTGAGCTTCTTCGGATTGATGGATGAGGGCGGCTCCGTGCTCGCCACCGGCCAGAGCGCGCTGTGGGCTACCATTATTGTGATCGTCTGGCGTTTCTCCGGCTACTACATGCTGCTCATGATGATCGGCCTGCAGGCCATTCCTGGCGACCTGTATGAGGCCGCGCGCATGGACGGTGCTGGCACGTGGCGCATTTTCCGTTCCATCACCCTGCCGCTGATGAAGCCGACCATCGTGATGTGCCTGATCTACTGCGTCACCGGTTCCATCCTCGCGTTCGACCAGTTCTTCATTCTGACCAAGGGCGGTCCGAACAATTCCACCATGACCGTGGTGCAGCTCATCTACAACTTCGCATTCGATTCCAAGAAGGATCTGGGCATGGCGGCCGCACTGTCGCTGATCGTGCTTGCGGCCCTCGTGGTGATCAATTCCATCCAGATGCGCGGTATGCGCGACAACACCAAGTGAGCAAGGGGAGGGAACTCACATGACTACTCCATTGTGGAAGCGCGTAATCGTTTATATTCTCGAAGGTCTGCTGGCTCTGGTCTTCATTTCGCCGCTGATCTGGGTGGTGGTCTGCTCGTTCAGTCCGCAGCCTGGTTCCGCACAGTCCAAGGGCTGGGGTGTGAACAACTATCTGACGTTGTTCGGCTACCAGGAAGGCCTGCCGAAGTACCTGTTCAACTCGGTGGTGGTGACGTTGGTCGCCGTGGTGTTCTCCGTGGTGGTGTGCACGCTCGCAGGCTATTCGTTCTCCCGTTTCGACTATCCGGGCCGCAATCTCGGATTCATGGTGACGCTGTCCATTTTGATGGTGCCGTATGCGTCTCTGCTGATTCCGCTGATGGTGTGGTACAAGGATATTGGTCTGAACGATTCCTTGCTGGGTGTCGGTTTGGTTATTACCTTGTTCCAGCTGCCGATGAGCACGTTCATCATGCGTAATGCTTTCGATGCGATTCCGAAGGATATGGAAGAGGCCGCCATGGTCGATGGCTGCAACTCCCTGCAGTCGCTGATTAAGATTCTGGTACCGGTCGTCAAGCCGTCGATGGTCACTGTCGGTCTGCTTGCTTTCCTTGAGGCTTGGAACAATTTCATGATTCCGCTGTACCTGTCGAGTTCGTCGAACGCCACGCTGCCGCTCGCTTTGGTGAACATGCGTCAGCAGACTATGGGCGTCATTGATTACGGTGCCACCGAAGCTGGCGTCGTGATTCTGATGATCCCCGCAGCCATCCTCTTCCTAGCCCTCCAGAAGTACTACGTCAAAGGGTTTATGGCTGGAGCCGTCAAGGGCTGACATCTGGCGATGTCAGCCCTTGGGAGACAGTCCACTGGGCTGTCTCCAGGCTCCAGCCTGAGCAGGGCCGAAGGCGGAGTAGCCAAGAGCCGTCAAGGGCTGGCGAAGTCCTTAATCTTAAGGAAATATCATGAATGTAACTATTACTTCTCCTTTCTGGAAGCAGCGTCGCGACCAGATCGTTGAATCCGTCATTCCCTATCAGTGGGGTGTGATGAATGATGAGATTGCCACTGAAGTTCCGGATGATCCGGCTGGCAATCAGCTTGCCGATAATAAAAGTCATGCCGTGGAGAATCTGCGTATCGCAGCCGGTGATGAGGCCGGTGAATTTCATGGCATGGTCTTCCAGGATTCCGACATATATAAGTGGTTGGAGGAAGCGGCTTACGCACTGTCGTATCATCCTGATCCGCAATTGCGGGAACTGTGCGATAAAACCGTCGATCTCATCGCACGTGCGCAACAATCGGACGGATATTTGGACACTCCGTACCAAATCAAAACCGGTGAATGGGCGCATCGTGAGCGTTTCACACTGATTCAGCAAAGCCATGAGATGTATGTCATGGGCCACTATATTGAGGCTGCTGTCGCCTATCATGAGGTGACCGGTAATCAGCAGGCGCTTGATGTGGCGTGCCGTATGGCGGATTGCATCGATGCCAATTTCGGCCCGGAGGACGGCAAGATCCACGGTGCTGATGGGCATCCGGAAATCGAATTGGCGTTGGCGAAGCTGTATGATGCGACCGGTGAGGAGCGCTATCTGAATCTGGCGCGGTATCTCATCGACGTGCGTGGTCAGGATCCGCAGTTCTACGCCAAGCAGATCGCCGCTGTCGACAACGACTACATTTTCCGGGATCTGGGATTCTACAAGCCCACGTACTTCCAAGCCGCGCAGCCGGTGCGCGAGCAGCAGACCGCTGACGGCCATGCTGTGCGCGTGGCCTATTTGTGCACTGGAATCGCACATGTGGCGCGTATTACCGGCGATCAGGGCTTGCTGGATGCGGCGCATCGTTTTTGGAACAACATCGTGTCGAAACGCATGTATGTGACGGGTGCGATCGGTTCCACACATGTGGGGGAGTCGTTCACATACGATTACGATCTGCCGAACGACACCATGTATGGCGAAACGTGCGCTTCTGTGGCGATGAGCATGTTTGCTCGCCAAATGCTTCTGTTGGAACCGAATGGTGAATATGCCGACGTGCTTGAGCGTGAGCTGTTCAATGGTGCCATCGCGGGCATCAGCCTTGATGGCAAGCAGTATTACTATGTGAATGCGTTGGAGACTTCGCCGGACGGTTTGGACAATCCGGATCGGCATCATGTGCTTTCGCATCGTGTCGATTGGTTTGGCTGCGCATGCTGCCCAGCTAATGTCGCGCGATTGATCGCGTCGGTGGACCGTTATGTGTATACCGAACGTGACGGCGGTCGCACGGTGCTCGCTCACCAGTTCATTGCGAATCAGGCAAGTTTTGATTCCGGGTTGCATGTGGAGCAGCGTTCCGATTTTCCGTGGAACGGTCATGTTGAGTACATGGTGGAATTGCCCGCTGAGGCGGCTGATTCGGTACGTTTCGGCGTGCGTATTCCCACATGGTCGGCTGATTCCTATGCGCTGACATGCGATGGTGTTGCTGTGAAGACGGCTCCGGAAAACGGTTTCGTATATTTCGCAGTTGCTCCGGGAACTGCATTGCATGTGGTGCTGGATCTTGATATGGCAGTGCGATTGGTGCGTGCCAACTCTCATGTGCGTTGCGATGCAGGTCGTGTTGCGGTGATGCGCGGTCCGCTCGTCTATTGCGCGGAGCAAGTCGATAATGCCGGCGATCTGTGGACGTACCGTCTTGCTGATGGCGTGGATGCTGCGGATGCCACGGTTACTTTCGAGAGTGATTTGCTTGGAGGTGTTGACGCGGTGACGTTGCCTGCCGTTCGTGAGGCTGCGGATGCCGTGGACGCCCCGTTGTACATGTCCGCTCAGCGTGACGCCTCAGATGAGCGGACGTCGCTCAAGCTGGTGCCCTACTACGCATGGGCCAACCGCGAACTCGGCCAAATGAACGTGTGGTTGCGCAGCTAAACAAAAGAAAGACTTGCTACCTGGCGCTATGAGTGCCATGGTGCCGGGAAGCGGGTGAGCGCGGCGTGATCGATTGGAGCCGAATGCGCCGCGCTGACTGGAATGAGAGACCGGCTGCCCCTTATGGGGTGGCCGGTTTTGTCATAGCCCCTAGTATAAAACGGGAAAATGCGAAAACTTTCCTTTTCGCATAAAAGCCATCGTATGGCAGTTCACTTAGAAAAGCATTGGAGAAAACTGAAAGAAAATTTGCGAAACCGTATTCGCGTCATGTATTCTTGAAATGTCGGTGGACGCTCCAATCTCATGTCCATCGCACGACTCTCATTCCTACAGAAAGAAAGTTGGATGCCAGGGAACGAGCCTTGGCAGCCAAGGGCCAACGATGGTCCATGTAGGAGGAATTGATGACACCATCAACAAGGAAGAAAGGGATTGTCACGTCATTGGGCGTGCTGACGGCAGTGGCCACACTGTTGTCTGGCGGTGTGACGACCGCATACGCCAATGACGCGCTGACCAATCCGAACTCTGCCATGGGGTATCCGAGTTTCAAGGGGACCGCCGACCCGATTCCGGGCACCGGCGTCGCTTTCGATCCCTCGACAAGCTACCTCAAGCAGGTGTTCGATGCGGATGTTGCCAACGGTGCCGGAACCGACACTGCACACGACTTCTGGATCGACAAGATGCTGACGCGCACAGGCACCGCACCAAACGGTACCGGCACCAACGATGCTGGCGACTACAACTATGCGGGCGCAGACAACAACGAATACCTGTTCTCACGTGGCCGTGCCGCATTCATGTACACGCATACGCCGGAAGCACTTGGTTTCGTAGGAGATGTCGCATACTGGGATCAGACCGGCAACGACGGCTTTACCGTTGAGGTAAGCATTGGCGGTTCCAAGCAGACCCTGCGCGAGAACACCGACAAGCGCAAGCAGACGCCAAGCTACTTCACCACGGAATTCACCAACGGCGACAAGACCATTACCGTCACCGAAGTCAAGTACATCACCTACACCAATGTGATGGTCGCGAATTTCACCATCACCAGCACCACCGGCGGTGACGTAACGCTGACAGCAGCCTCGCCATTCGCACAAGACGGCAATGACGGCGACACTGAACTGACCGGTCGCTTCAATGTGAAGAACGATCTGACCACCATCTATCCACGGTTCTCCGGCAACGGTTTCACCGTAAAGAACGGCAAACTCGCTTCCACCCTCACCTTGGAAGCGAACGTGCCACAAACCACCAAGCTGCAGCTTGGCCTGATCGCCAACGAGTTGCCGGACTCCACCGCGGAATACGAAGCCCGATTCAACGGCGATCTCACCGATCCGGCCGCTTCCTACAAGGATTCCGTGACCACCTACAACCAGTGGTGGGTCGATAACATTCCTTACGTGGAAACCCAGGAACACAATATCGACAAAACTGTGTTCTACCGCTGGTGGCTGAGCCGTTTCAACATGTTGGACGCCAATATGCCGGGCAATACGTTCCAGTATCCGACCTCCATCGAAGGCGTGCTCGGATACAACAACCAGATCGTGCTGACATCCGGCATGTTCATCAACGACACCAAGTGGTTCCGTAACGCCGAATACTCGTACGGCACTTGGGTGTCGGCCGGGCAGACAGCTAAGAAAGGCCAGTCCGGGTATTACTACTACCACGACAATCCGGGCGATCCAGCCAATTGGAACCACAGCTACACGCAGTACATCACCAAGGCCGGTTGGGACTCCTACAAGGTGCACGGCGGCCCGTCATCATTGGCTGAAGCGTTGGGTGATTACGGTTCCGAAGATGTCAAAGGTCTGCTCAATTCGCAAAGCGAGCCAGACAGCAACGACAACCAGAATAGCAACGGCAACAATCTGATCGACTGGTCGTGGTGGTCCATGACCGGCAACGATGCCGACGCGGTGTCGTTCTCCGAACCCGGTCGTTCCGGCCAGCGTATGGACCGTGCCGACGGTTCCGCCAACATGTGGGCCAACGCCAATGCCGCCGCGCAAGCATACAAGGCTGCCGGAGACACCGAAAAAGCCGCTGAAATGCAGCAGATCGCCGACGCCATCAAGCAGGATGTGCTCGACAACCTGTGGGATTCCGACAGCAAACTGCTGCTGCATAAGTGGCTGAACGACGGTCAATTCGCGAAATACAAGGAACTCAACAACTACTATCCGTATTCCGAAGGTCTGATGCCGACCGGCAATGATGATTACGATAGTGCGTTGCGCTTGTTCGAAGATGCCGACGAATTCCCGATTTTCCCGTTCTTCACTGCGAATCAGGCAGACAAGAAGGCGCTGAATTTCCCAGGATCAAACAATTTCTCCATTATCAATGCAACTCCGCTGCTGCAAATCTATTCTGCGGGAATCCGTGATTATAATGCTGCAGACAACGGATATATCACGAACGAATCGTTCAAGAAACTGCTGTATTGGGTTGCGTTCTCGCATTATCAAGGAGGCGACAACCAGTATCCGGACCAGAACGAATTCTGGAATATGGATAATAATTCCGCAGGAAGCACGATTCCGGAGAAGAACGCCGACGCCAGCAAGAACGGTGGAAAAATCACCTACCGTTCCTGGATTCACCACACCCAGCTTGGCACCACCAACTGGACGATTGTGGAAGACGTGGCAGGTATGGTTCCGCGTGAAGACAACAAGATCGAACTCAATCCGATCGAGATTCCCGGTTGGAACCACTTCACCGTCAACAACCTGAGCTACCACGGGCAGGATCTGTCGATCGTATGGAACAACGACGGCACCTACAACGCTCCGAAGGGATATACCCTGTATGTGGACGGCAACGCTGTGTTCACCTCCGATAAGCTCGCCCACCTCATCTACGATCCGGCCAGTGGAACCGTTGAGGTTGCCGATGATTCCGGAGCGGTGATCACCGGCGCGACCACCGCCACCATGCCGAACGCCAACGAAGTGACCTATGCGTCGAACAGCAGGGTTACGCAGATCTTCGCGCAGTCCGGACAGAACGTGGACGAAGCGTCCAAGAGCCAGACCAACGTGGCCAAGGGCGCCGATGTGGAAGCCACTTACGAAACCAAGGGCTACCCGGCAACCAATGCAGTGGACGGCAAGAACGTGATGGAATCCTTCTGGGGCACCAAGGGATCCAAGAACGCCAAGGATTCGCTGACCGTAACGTTCAAGAACGGCGTGCAGAACATCGACGACGTGCGTTTGTACTTCTACCAGACCTCGTCCAGCCAGACGATTTCCGGCTACAGTGAGCCGTCGGTGTACACGCTTGAATATCAGGATGAGGCCGGCGCATGGCATGTCCTGCCGAACCAGGTGCGTACGCCTACTTACGCGGGAGCCAACTACAACCGCGTGCAGTTCTCCAAGGTCGTGGCCAAAGCCATTCGTGCCACCTTCACTCCGCAAGCAGGTCAGGCCATTGGCTTGAAGGAGATTCAGGCCTACGAAACCGACATTGTGCTGGCAGGCGAAACTACGAACCAGGCGCCAAGCGTTGACGCCTACATTGCCAGCAGCACCTCGTCCGGTGCGCAGCTGGTGGGCACGGTGAAGGACGACGGCCTGCCGTCTGACACGCTCACCACCACATGGGAGCAGGTGTCTGGCCCTGAAAACGGCGAAGCGAAGTTCGTCGACGCAACCGCTGCCAACACTACGGTCACGTTCAACCGTGAGGGTGACTATGTGCTCAAACTCACCGCATTCGACGGTGAGAAGACCGGTTTCAAGGAAATCACCGTTCACGGCATTCCTTCCGACGGCACGGTGAATGTGGCTTCACAGTCCACTGCGAGCGCCAGCTTCACCAATCCATATCAGGCGAAGGACAATGCCAAGAAGGTTATCGACGGTCAGGTGTTGTATACCAATACTCCGAATGAGACTTGGAATAATTGGGGTGACAATACCGGTACCGAGCCGTGGCTGCAGCTTGCCTGGGATGGCACTGTTCCGTTGAAGAAGGCGAAGCTGTTCTTCTGGACTGACGGTGGCGGTGTGCCGATGGTCAAGTCGTGGAAGTTGCAGTATGCGGATGAGAATGGCGATTGGCAGGATGTGAAGCTTGCCGCCGGCCAGTCTTATACCACGATGCAGGGTGAAGGCAATGAGGTTCGTTTTGCCGAAACGGTGGAGACGAACAAGTTGCGTGTGCTGTTCCCGAAGGGTGCCATTGTTGGTGCTACCGAATTTGAGGCGTATGCGCTTGATCCGGTGAGCGTGGATGGCGTGAATCGTATGGTGCAGACTGGCAGCAAGGCTGCCGATGTGAATCTGCCGAAGACGGTGAGCGCCAGCTATACGGACGGTTCCCGTCGTGACTTGAGTGTTGCGTGGGATGCCATCACTGACGATCAGCTTGCTTCCGATAGCGAGTTTGCGGTTTCCGGAACGGTTATTGGCGCGCTCGCTGGAACCAAGGCCACTATTGGCGTGCGTTCCGACGCGCAGTCTCAGACTGCTGGTGCGGCTCAGCCGATCGAACAGACGGTGTACCAGAATTCCAAGTCGGTGGCTTTGCCGTCTGTGGTTCCGGTGCGATTCCCCAACGGCATGCTTGACGATCGCACGGTTATGTGGGATGAGGCAAGTGTTGCCGGCGTCAAGTTGGGCACCATCGGCGATTATGAGGTGTTCGGCACGGCTGAGGGTTCAAGCTCGCAGGCCAAGATTACAGTGCATGTGGTCGCCGATCCGAATGGTGGTGCCGATCCTGATCCTGAGCCGACGCCGGATCCCAAGCCGGAGCCCGATACTCCGTTGACTGGTTGGATTGAAGGCAGGGCCATTGACACCACGGTGAGTGCCGAGGCGAGCTGGTCTCCGGCTTCCGGCAAGCTCAACGATGGTGTGCTGGTTGACGACACGTGGCCGTCTGATGATGACGCCGATGTGAATGGCCGCGTGTGGGGCAGCTGGGGTCAAGCTTCCGCTGGCATGTACGCGCAGTACACCTGGAGCAAGGAAGCCGCCGTCGATTCCAGCCGTGTGCAGTTCTGGGCCAACTTCGCGGAGCGTAATGATGCCAAGGGTGGTTTGGATGTTCCGGACAGCTGGAAGATTCAGTACTTGGCTTCTGATGGTATATGGAAGGATGTGGAGAATGCGCAATACTCCACCGTGCGTAATTCCCCGGCCTCACGTGCCTCTGACGATGCTCAAGGCTGGAGCATGGCCACGTTCACTCCGGTGAAGACCACGTCGTTGCGCTTGGTGCTTGATCCGCCGACTGCCGAGGGCGTCACCTTCGGTCTGGCGGTTGCCGAGTGGGGCGTGCATGCTGCGGAAAGCACTCCTGATCCAGAACCGACTCCTGACCCGGATCCAACCCCTGATCCGGAACCAGGCGTGGACAAGAGCAGGCTCGAATCCGCCATCAACGCAGCCGGTTCCGTGCAACAAGCTAATTTCACGCCGAACAGCTGGAAGGCATTCTCCGAAGCCATGGGTAACGCTCAAAAGGTGTATGCGGACGAGAGCGCCACCCAGGATCAGGTGGATGCGGCCATCAAGCAGCTTGAAGAAGCCCAGCAGACACTGGTGAAGAAAGCCGACACCACTGAGTTGAAGACGGTTCTTGACCAGGCACAGGGCATCAGCGGTGACCTCTACACCGAAGCCAGCGCCAAGAAGTTGGCTGAAGCAGTGGATGCCGCCTCCAAGGTGCTGAACGATGAGAACGCCACCCAAGCTGATGCGGATGCCGCAGTCAAGCAGCTGACCGAGGCCATCGCCGGACTTGAACTCAAGCCAGCACCGAAGCCGGACGGCGACAAGACCGACCCCAAGCCGAATGCCAAGCCTGGAAACAAGCCGGTTTCCAAGTCTGAAGTCAGTGCCGCAATCAGCAGCACCGGCAGCAATGTCATCGGCATCGCCGTCGTAGGAATGATCGTTCTGCTGACGGGAGCCGCCATCATGCTGACGCGCCGCAACCGCGACCAGCGCTAGCAATTGCTCAAGTCCTCTTATGGATCGCACGAGGAATACCAACGTAACCTAAGCAATCCGTAAGAGGACTTTTCAATATCCAATCGTGAAAACAGGAATATTCATGAGCTTTTCGCACATCTCACATGCGTCGATGAAGACGCTGGTGGCAGGCATCGCAGCCGCAGCCACCTTATGCACGGGAGCAATCGCAACCATGCAGACAGCCAACGCGGCCGACGCAAGTACCGCGCCCAGCGTCGCCGGACACGCCTACAACGATCTGCCGGTCGGCAATCCCGACGTCACCGTCACACAAGTCGACAACAGCGCGTTGCCGGCAACCCTTCGCAACCCCATCGGGCAGAACGAAGGAACCAATACCCCCAACGACCTGTCGCAAAACTACTATTCCGCAGACGCATCCACCCTTGAATACGATGGCAAACTCTTCGTATTCACAGGACACGACGAGGCCGAACCAACCTACGGGTCCTTCAATATGAAAGACTGGGGCGTCTACGTAACCGACAATCCGGAATCCGGCAAATGGACGCACTACAAGACCATCGCCAAAGCCGACCTGTTCGACTGGGCAACCGGCGACGGAGCCTACGCAGGACAAGTAGTAGTCGACGATGCTGGCACCGCAGACACGGCCGACGACTGGTTTTACTACTACGTGCCAGTCAAAGACAAGAACGCAGCCGCGGGAGCCGACCCGTTCTCCATCGGCGTGGCCAAATCAAAAAGCCCCCTCGGACCATGGGTCGACGCCATCGGAGCGCCGTTGCTGACTACCACGCAGACGCAAATCGAAACCATCGATCCCGCATTCTTCGTGGACAATGACGGTACCGGATATCTGCACTTCGGCACCTTCAACAGCGAGCTCGCCGTAAAAATGCAGCGGGACGCCAACACTGGCCGCACCTCATATGTTGCCGTGGAAACCATGGACGGAACGGCGGACGGAGCGCCGAAAATCTACAATATGCGTGACGCCGACGCGCTCGCCAACATACCCGACTACGATGCCAGCAAAGACGTGCTTGGCAGCGACTATGCGAACCAAGTGAACGCGTCGCTGACCTTGGGCAACAACGGCGGCGCTTATGCCAACGGGCCCAAAGGCTTCTTTGAGGCGGCATGGGTGTTCCGTGAAGGAGGCACCTACTACAACGTGTACGACGGTGGCAAACCCGGGTCGGGAGTGGCGACCTGCGTGGAATCCAACTATCAGGCGTGCGTGCAATACTCCACGTCGGCAAGCCCTCTTGGGCCGTGGACGTACCAAGGCGTAATCGTCGAATCGGGATCGTCCACCACCATGCATCCGTCGATTCAACGATTCGGCGGCAAATGGTGGGTCACCTACCACACTGGAGACAAGACTGGTGGTACTGACTTCCGCCGTGCAGTCTGCATCGATGAAGTGACGTGGAATGGCGGGCGCATGAACGCCGTTTCACATCCGACCAAAGCCGAACGGTTGCAACCCTCACGCAACGTGGCCCCCTATGCGTCAGTGGGCGCGACCTACACCGAAACACCCGCCTACAAGGGTTCCGTGAACGACGGGCGAGTGCTGGAAACTGCTGTAGTACCGCCGAACCATTGGACGAACTATCGAAAGATGCCACAAACACAATCCTCCGATTCGCTGATCTACCAGTGGAATGGCGCTGTACGTGTGAATGGATCGAAAGTCTGGTTCGACACCGATGCGAACGCATTGCGTGCCCCTGCCTCATGGAAACTGCAATATCTTGACGCAGACGGTTCCTGGAAGGACGTGCCCAATTCCAGCGAATACGGCGTGGATACAGGCAAGAACGCGCCTAATGAAGTGACATTCGACGCAGTGACCACCACTGCGCTCAAACTTGACATGACCGCGCAAGCCGTTGACGGGGGCTATGCTTCCGTTGGCGTTCCTGAATGGGAAGTATACGCGCAACAGGGAGCAGTTGTGGCTGAACAGCCAGCCGACGTCTACGCCAAGACCGGAGAAGCGCCGGAATTGCCGAACACGGTGAAAGTCGCGTACGGCTCGGAAACAGTGGAAACTCCGGTTTTGTGGCGCACGGTGTCTGCTTCTTCGTATGCGCAGGCGGGTGAGTTCACCGTGCAAGGTGTGGTTGCTGGCATTGAAACCAAGCAGCAGGCTGATGATCTGACAGCCGGCAACGTAACCGTGACCGTACATGTTTCCGACGATTACGTAAAACCGGCTGATACCATTGCTCCTGCCGTGCGTGTGGCATTGGCTGGCACGGCTGGCAATGATGGTTGGCTGGTCGCTTCACCGATCGCTCTTATTACGGCTTCCGACAATGCGGCTGCGCCGATCGCAAAACTCGAACTTGCGGTCGGGGATGGCGCATGGGTGACCGTCGGAACGAATGTGAACACTGCGGTAAAGGCTGTGACTGGCGAGGGTATAGTGAGTGTGCGTGCGCGTGCCACTGATGCGGCCGGCAATGTGAGCGAAATCGCTGCTGCGGAAGCGCGTGTGGATGCTACGGCTCCTACGGTAACCGCCTCGGTAGATACGGCTTTCCGCACTATGACATTGACCGCCTCAGATGGTGCTGGATCCGGTGTGAAAACGGTGGAATACCGGGTTGGAAACGGCGAATGGCAGCAATATGAAGAAGGTGCGGCGATTACTGCTTCTTCGTCGAAGCGCGAAACGGTGAGCTATCGGGCTTCGGACATTGCTGGCAATATGTCGGCTGCGGGCGTCAAAGATATTCCATCCGATACGTCGGTGCCGTTGGCCGGCTATATCGAGCAAGATGCCGTTGCTACTGACGTGGACAAAAAAGCGTCTTCTTGGACAGCTGGTGTTGCCGCGCTTAACGACGGCAAAACCATTCCGGGCGATTGCACGGTTGATAACGCCTGCATTTGGGGTACGTGGCCGAATACCGGTGAAATGAAGCTCGACTACGAATGGGATCGCGAAGTCACCATCGATTCCAGCCGTGTGCAATTCACCTCCGATGGAGGGGGCTTGGGAATGCCGGCGTCGTGGAAACTGCAGTATTGGGATGCTGGAACGAATGCGTTTGTGGATATTCCCGATGCCACATATACATTGGTCACCAATGCTCCCGGCGCCTACGGTACCGATAACGGCGGATGGAGCGAGGCAACCTGGACTGACGCGGTGAAGACCACTAAGCTGCGCATGGTGATTCAATCCGGCAGTGCATCGCCGGCTGCCGCCGAATGGCAGGTTCATGCACCTGAACCGACTCCGGACCCGACCCCCGATCCGACGCCTGAGCCCGAGCCGGAACCAACGCCAACTCCAAAGCCGACTCCGGATAACAATAACAACAGCAAGCAGGACGGTAATAATGCCAAGCCTTCCGCGAAACCGCAATCATCGCAGCAATCTCAGTCTCAACGTAAGAAGAAGCTAAGCTCTACAGGCGTCGCTACTACGGCAATCGTCATTGCCATGACGGTGCTGGCCACGGCGGGGTGCTGCATCTTCGTAGCCAAGCGGGGCAAGCTGCGTAACTGAATCCAAAACATAAAAGTGGTAAGTTCTCAGCCTCGGCCTCTGGACTGAATATGTGTGCTCGACGCACTCAAGGTACCGCTACGCGGTCTTCGCGGCAAGTCGCTCACTTCGCCTGAGGAAAGCCCATTGGGCTTTCCTCTTCACGGCTCAGTGGCCAAGCCTACGATCAAGCACACGTATTCAGCCGCCGACCTTTGGGGCCGACCCCTACGTTTGTGTGAACTCGGACGTCATCGGACCCCATTTTGCTCATAACTCGCCTATGTATGGCAGATTTGCGGGTCTGTCAGGAAGCATCTCGCCTATATATGGCAGAGGACTTCGCTAAAAAGCCATATAGGGGGTATGAAAACGCATGTTTTCTGACTCCAGTCTGCCATACATAAGCGAGATGCCTCGTGACACAACTCGAAATCTGCCATATATAGTCGAGATATGGCTCGGCTGTTGGTGGCTTGAGACGGCGACATACGATCGCGGATTGCGTAGGTGGTCGCCGTTTTTGTGATTTATGGGCTAATCTCAGAAGAGACAGATTCGATGGCCGCGAACGGTGTGAACCAACGCGAGAGAATGCGCGAGCGGCCGCGTAAGGGAGGAAAGCCCATGTCCAAATCATTCGTCAACAAAGTGCTGCTCGGTGGCGCAGTCGCTGCAGGAGCCGCGGTGTGGGCGATCGCCCCGCGTTCCTTCTCCGACAAGCGGCGCAACTATGTGCCGGCCGTTCCGGACGTGTGGTACGCGCACCGCGGTCTGCATGACGCCGGTTCCGGCCTGACCGCGCAATACGCCAACGAAAGCGGCGAATACGTGGCGCTCGCCCGCCGCATGGCCATGAAAGCCGGGTACGGCAGCCCTGATACACCCGGCGTGATTGCCCCTGAAAACTCGCTTGCCGCGTTCGCAGCCGCCTGTGAAGCCGGGTACGGTATCGAACTGGACCTGCAGATGACGCGCGATGGCGAGGTCGTGGTGGTGCATGACGGCGATCTGATGCGCGTCGCCGGAGATCCACGCCGTATCGCCGATCTCACGTATGACGAGCTGACTCGTATTCCGCTGTTCCCGACCGACGCTCCGGGCGCATGCAAGGCCGCGCCGCTGCCGTTGGCATTGGAGGAACCGCCGCTGGTCACCACGCCGGACAACGCGCCGGAAGGCTACTATCAGCATGTGCCGCTATTCGCCGACGTGCTCAAAGTGGTGGCTGGTCGTGTGCCGCTGATTGTGGAATATAAGTTCGATGACAACTCCAAGTGGGATCCGCGCGACGTGGAGCTTATGGAGAAGGGCGACGCGTTGCTGCAGGCATACTCCGGCAAGTACGTAATCGAATCGTTCAACCCGGCCGCCGTGAACTGGTACAAGGAAAACCGTCCGGAAGTGTGCCGCGGCCAGCTGTCTTGGTGGCCGTACGGCGAGGACAAGCCCACCGATCCGGTGGCGCTCGGCAAGGAATACGCGGCCGGCGCGCTGGTGTTCGACTGGATTTCCCGTCCTGATTTCGTCGCCTACGATTGGAAGGGCGGCAACAGCCCGCAGGTGAAGCTGGCCCGGTTCATGGGCGCGGTGCCGGTGTCGTGGACCGTGCGCAGCCGCGACGAATTCGCGCAGTGCTGCGACCAGTTCGACCGCCACATCTTCGAAGCGTTCGTGCCCGACGAACAGTAGCCGACTGATAGTTGCCCGGCGAGCGACAGCGACCGGGCGCTAGTCGACGGACTATGATCGACAGGCGACAGCCGGTTTTATATGGTTTCGGCCTGCCATCGCATGATTGGTGCGGTAGCAGGCCGAATTTTTATTCGATTGATTTATTCCGATTGGCAGCTCAGTCGATCACGCCGTACAGACGGTCGCCGGCGTCGCCCAAGCCCGGCACGATGTAGCACTTGTCGTTGAGCTTCTCATCGACGGCGCACAGCACCAGCTTGAACTTGATGGACGGGTCGAGGTTTTCCTCAACGAACTTCAGACCTTCCGGAGCGCCCAGAATGCACACTGCGGTGATGTCCTTCGCACCGCGCTCGGCCAGATAGTGGGTGGCCGCAACAAGCGTGCCGCCGGTGGCGAGCATCGGGTCGATCAGGAAGCACTGACGGCCGGTGAGATCCTCCGGCAGACGGTTCGCGTACGTGATCTGCTGGGTCGGGTTCTCCTCGTCGCGCTTCATACCGAGGAAACCGACTTCAGCGGACGGAATCATCTTGGTCATGCCGTCGAGCATGCCCAGACCTGCGCGCAGCACCGGCACGATAATCGGAGCCGGGGCGGCGATGTGCTTGCCGATCATCGGAGCCACCGGGGTTTCGATGGGCTTGTCCACGACTTCGATGTCGCGGGTGGCTTCGTAGGCCTCGAGCATCACGAGTTCGGAAACGAGCTCGCGGAACGTGGAGGACGGAGTGTTCTTGTCGCGAAGAACGGTGAGCTTGTGGTCCACCAGCGGGTGGTTCAAAACATGAATATCCATGGTTTCTAAGCGTAGTCCATGTATCGGCTGTTCGGCAACGTGCCGGTAGGTCGGTCAAATGAAACCCAGATGAGCGCCGATTGGATGGCAATCGAAAATCGCAAGAAAGCCAGAGAAAAATTCGAAAAACATCAAAAGAGGAGAAAAGCGCCGAACCACGAAAGCGCCTGTCGGCGCAAAGGCCGCTCGCAGCGGCAAAAAATGGAGCCCGGGGCTATGCATGGCCCGGCGCGAATTCCTATTGTACAGTCGCGCCCGACGCTTCGCAGCGCCGTGTCGTGTGGGGTATGAAACGGGGGAAAATTACGGAAAGCGGCGGTGGAAAGCAGTAGTGGAAAACGACAGTGGAACGGCCTATTCCAATCGTCCGCGCCGCCACAGATTCGCCCCGTGGCGGAAATCCTTGGCCGTGGCGAACAGGTTGCCGGCTGTGTGCATCAGTTTCGCAGCCTTCGCGCGCGCCCGCTTCTCAACGGCCGACGGGTGGCTGCCGGCCGCAGCAGACGCAGCGGAACCGTCGGAAACATCAGATGATCCGGCCTCGCTGGAACCGCCCAGCGAAGCCAGTTTGCGCGCTTCGATACGCAATCCCAACGCAACCACGTCGGTGAAGGCGGCGGCCCGCTCAAGTGCCACGGCGAAATCGCCTGTAAACGCGCCGGCCAAAATCGAATCGGCGGTACGTGCGATGTCGTCTTCCGTCGGTGCCTGGTCCACGCCGGCAATCGCGGAAGCGGTGGTGGCGACGGGCTCGCCGACGCGCCACAGTCGCGCGATCGATTCGCGGTTCTTCCGCATCCACGTACGCAGCAGATACAGTCGCCACAGAATGCCCGGCAGCGAGTCGGGGTCGGCATGGCTCCACAATTCGGCGATCACGTCCACGCCTTCGCGGTCCACCAGCGTCAGCACACGTTCCACCAGTTCGGCGTCCTGCGTGTGGTGCACGCGGTCAAGCAGCGCCGCGGCCGACGCATGGCACATTTCGTTGATTTCCGCCGGATCGGCGCCGCCGGCGATATTGTCGGCCATCATCTGGTCGAGCTGGCCGGGGCGTGCCGGACGCGGCGAACCGGTGTTCGTGAAACCGGCGGAACGGCTGGGAACGACTGAACCGGAACCGTAGTGCATGTTAGTAGACAATGGGGGAGACCTTCTGAATGTCGATGATGCTGGGGCCTTGCGGTGTGTCGATGATGAACAGCGACATGGCGGTGCCGGTAGGCATGTATGGCGATTTTGCGATGAGCTGCTTGGCAAGCTGCTTACGCGCGCACAGGCCGCGCAAATGGTCGTACATGCCGCCGATGACCGGCCGGTGCATGCAGATGGCCGTGGTTTCGCGGCTGTTGAGCGTCTGCGTGATCTGCTCGCGGAACGCCAGCCATGAGACCGCCGGATGCTCGGCGAACGCGTCCTCCGTCAACGCGTTGATGTGTTCCATCGGCCGTTCGGTCTGCCAGCTCAGCACCTGCAACGTCTCCTGGCAGCGCAGCCACGGCGAGGTGGCCAGTCGCGTCGGGTTGAAACAGGCGAGCTCGCGGTTGAGGGCAAACGCCATCGCCGCGCCTTTCGGCGTGATCGGACGGTTCGCGTCGGTGCCCTTCCACGACTTGCGCGATTCAGCCTTCGCATGGCGTACGATCAGCAGATTCTGCGCGGTCGCGGCACCCTCCTGCACGCGGTCCACGAACACTGCCAACGTGTCCTTATCGGTCGAATGAGACAGTATTTTGCGCGCCTCACGCACGGAAACCCAGACGATATCGTTGATCTCGCCCACGTCCGCGCGGTGCACCGGGCCGAACGCGTCCAGCAGATGTTCGGCATCGTCGGCGGAAATCGGCTGCGCCATCCAATACAACGTGTGCTTGGTGTCGGCCGTGCAATCGTGCGAATGCCGGGTCTTCTTGCCCTCTTCGGACAACGGGTATTCGACTTCGCACAGATACGGTCCGAGTTTGACCGGCGACCCCGTCTCTTCGCCGATTTCACGCACCGCCGCATGCCGATGCGTCTCGTTCTGCTCGAGCTTGCCTTTCGGCCAGCTCCAATCGTCATACTTCGGACGGTGCACGATACATACTTCAATGCTGTCGAGCTGTTCATGCGCGGATTTGCTACTGGCGATCGCAGGATCGTTCGCGATATCGCTGCCCGCCTTCCATCGCCATACGATGCCGCCGGCGGCTTCCACGATGCGTCTCATCTTTTCGCTCATATTGTCCTATTCTAGGCTGGGCCGGGCTGGCGGCGGCGCGTGACGTCCGAACATACAGAAAATGGCCGGGCCCGCAAGGTGCGGAACCGGCCATTCGCCTCGATCGATCAGTGCCTTACCGGTCGACGCGTGTGTTTCTTGATGAGGTATTCCTGACTGTCGACCAGCGGTCGACCTTCCTCATCCTTGCAATGGCGCACATAGGTGCCATCGGCCTGCATATGCCAAGACGCGGTGGAATCGGCCATCTGCAGATCGACGTACTTGATGAGCTCGTCGATCTGCTCCGGAGCCACGATGCGGACCAGCGCCTCGACTCGACGGTCGAGGTTGCGGTGCATCAGATCGGCGGAACCAATCCACACTTCCGGACCGGCCGCAGGGCCTTCGCCGATCTGCGGGCCATCGGAGTTGGCGAACGCGTAAATACGGCTGTGCTCAAGGAAACGGCCCAGGATCGAACGCACGCGGATGTTCTCGGAAAGTCCCGGAACGCCCGGCTTGAGCGCGCAGATGCCACGTTCCACGATGTCGATCTTCACGCCGGCCTGGCTTGCACGGTACAGCGCGTCGATGGTCTTCTCGTCGACGATGGAATTGACCTTGATCTTGATCCACGCTTCCTTGCCGGCGCGTGCGGCGTCCTCCTCGCGGCGGATGCGCTGAATCAGTCCGGAACGCACGGTGCGCGGCGCCACCAGCAGACGGTGGAAGCTCGACTTCGGCGCGTAGCCGGACAGCTGGTTGAACAGGCGGGTCATATCCTGGCCGACCACCGGATCGCAGGTCAGCAGGCCCAGGTCGGTGTAGATGCGGGCGGTCTTCGGATTGTAGTTGCCGGTGCCCACGTGGCAGTAGCGGCGCAGGCCGTCGGCTTCCTGACGCACCACAAGGCTCAGCTTGCAGTGGGTCTTCAGGCCGACGATGCCGTACACCACGTGCACGCCCGCGCGTTCCAGCTTGCGGGCCCACGCGATGTTGGCGTCCTCGTCGAAACGCGCCTTGATCTCGACCAGCGCCAGCACCTGCTTGCCGGCATGCGCGGCGTCGATCAGCGCGTCGATGATCGGCGAATTGCTGGACGTACGGTACAGCGTCTGCTTGATGGCCAGCACCTTCGGATCGGCCGCGGCCTGCGCCAGGAACGCCTGCACGGACGTCGAGAAGGAATCGTACGGGTGGTGCAGCAGGATGTCGCGCTCGCGGATGGCGGCGAAAATGTCCTGCGCACGGGACGATTCGACTTCGGCGATCTGACGATTGGTGGTCGGAATGAACGGACGGTACTTGAGATCCGGACGGTCGATGCCTCCGAGCTCGAACAGCACGGTCGCGTCAAGCGGCGCCGGCAGGCGGTAGACCTCGTCGGCGCTCACGCGCAGCTGGTCGGCGAGCAGCTGGGACAGGAACGGGCTGGTCTCGTCGGAGATCTCCAAACGGATCGGCGGTCCGAAACGACGGCGCAGCAGTTCCTTCTCCATGGCGTTGAGCAGGTTCTCGGCATCATCCTCTTCCACGTCGATGTCCTCGTTACGGGTGACGCGGAAGGAGCGGGCCTCCTTGATGATCATGCCCGGGAACAGGGATTCCAGGTGGGCGATGATCAGGTTCTCCATGGTGATGAAGCCATAGCGCACGTTGGTGCTCTCGTCTTCGGTCAGATCGTCGACCGGCACGAGTCGGTTCAGGTTGCCAGGAACCTTCACGCGGGCGAAGTGCGACTTGCCGGATGCCGGATTCTCCACCAGCACGGCGAGGTTGAGGGAACCGCCGGAAATGTACGGGAACGGGTGGGCCGGATCCACGGCAAGCGGCGTCAGAACCGGGAACACCTGCTGACGGTAGTAGCGCGACAGGCGCTCCTGCTCGGCCGCGGTGAGCTTGTCCCAGCTCAGCAGCACGATCTGTTCCTTCGCCAGGTCGGGGAGGATGTGATCGATGATGTAATGCGCGTGCTCGTCCTGCAGGCGGTGGGCCTGCTCGCTGATGGCGCGCAGCTGCTGCCTCGGGCTCAGTCCGGAAGCGGCCGTCACGGCGATGCCGGTGTCGATGCGGCGCTTCAGGCCGGCCACGCGGACCATGAAGAACTCGTCGAGGTTGTTCGCGAAGATCGCGGCGAAGCTCGCGCGTTCGATGACCGGCAGGTCCTCATCCTGTGCAAGCTCGAGGACGCGCTTGTTGAACTTCAGCCAGCTCAGCTCACGGTCGAAGAAACGGTCGTTCGGCAGCGGTTCCTCGCCTGCCTGAAGCTCGCGCTTATCGTTCTTATCGGTCTCAGCGATATGCTCAGCTATCTGGCTGCGCAGGATCGCCTTTGAGGGTGCGTCAAAAATCTGTGCCATAGTTATCTACTTTATCCTCAAGTGCTTGGAATGTCTTGCAGAACTCAGGAAAATTAAGCAGGAGTTAACATTCGTTCGCCGAGTTGGTGAAATATGCTTCCGACACGCCGTTTTTTCGGGGAAAATGAACGTGAATGAACAGGCAAGCGTTGCGATTCGCACAGCATGAAGCATTTTTGCGATTCTTGCGATCGGAAAGCAACAGTTGCGATAAATACGGAACATCGTCCTGTTTCGGTTTGCACTTGCCGCAATGGCGAGCATAATTACGAAGTACAAGAACAACTGAAGAGCAGAGCCCCACAAGGTGTGTATGACCGAGATAGGTTGTTACGTTGAACGGGCATTGGATAGACTTACCGTTACGACGATGTTGTTGTGCAGCGATTCTGCTCCGAAGATTCTTGCAGGAAGGCCCGCTTCGGCGGGTCTTCCTTTTTTGTTGCGCTGCGCCGTGCTGCGTTGCGTAATGTCTTGCGATGTGCCGAATCGCGTTGCGATGTGGATAAGTGTGGATGACACGCCGAGGGTGTGGATAACCCACATTCTCCGACCACAGGTGCCGTTTCGGCTTGAATCCATGTGCGGTTTCGTTTTTCAATCGGCGGTATGAGCGATGCAATTTCTTCATTACAGGTCCCTCCGGTCCCATTGCCGTCATACGGAGGCCGTGACGCACGCGTGACGTGTTCGCCGAAAATCCGGTCGCAGCCAGCGGCCAGAGTGCGGCAGCCGACTCGATCCCAGCAAACCGTTCGGCGGGAAACGGTCTCGCCGCAACGGTTCTATACGCCGCAGAACGCCGTGGACGCGCGAACGTCGGCACGATGGGCCGGGCCTGCCGTGGCGGGCGGTTTCATGGGTTCGCCGTTGGAATCGTCGTCCACACGGCTGAAACCCGTTGAAGCGCAACCGGAACCTGCTCCACGCAACGTCGTGGTGGTCGGATCCGCCGTCGCCGGAGTCGGTGCCAGCACGTTGGCGGCGCTGCTGGCCCGCGAACTGACGGAACGTGGATGCAAAAGCGTGCTGGTAGACGCAGATCTCAACGGTGGCGGTCTTGACGTGCTGCTCGGTGTGGAAGACGAAGACGGTTCACGCTTCGGAGACATCAGCGCCCCGCTCGGCAAAGTGGACGGCAAAGCGCTGCTGCGAGAACTGCCCGTGTGGGATGGCGTGCCGCTGCTGGCCTGCAATCCCTGGCGAAGCGAAAACCCGCAATCCTGGGAGATCCAGGCATGCATCCGCACGCTCGCGCAGGTGAAGGACGCGGTGATCGTGGACGCCGGGCAATGGCGTGGACTCGATGACATTCCGGAACTGGCCCAGGCCACACACATCACCGTGGTCGAAATGACGGTGCTCGGACTGGCCCGAGCCAAAGTGGCCATGCAATCGCGTGGAACGGCGGAACGGCAGAAACATGGCCATATCGTCGGCGTTGAACCGCGCGGCGTGGCACGTGGACGTGGCGTGACCACGCTGGAAGAGACGGAAAACTATCTTGGTCATTCCCTCGCGGCGGTTGTCAAACCGGACGCCAAGCTGTGCGGCGAACTGCTGGACGGCCTGGGCCTGCGCAGGCCGAACCGCCAAACCGTCAAAGCCTTGGCCGCGCTCACGGATGAACTGCAGGAATCGTTGGAAGGCAAGCGGGTGAAGCATGGAACTCGGACCCCTTAGCGCCATCGCCTCGCAGCCGGGCGTCACGGACATCGCGGTGACCTGCGACGGCACGGTTTGGGCGGATTGCGGCCAAGGCATGCAGGAAGTATGTCTGCTGCGCCGATGCTTTCCGTCAGCGCAGTCGATTCGTGAATTCGCAGTGCGATTATGCTCGCAACTTGGCCGACGGCTTGACGACGCCTGCCCGATCGCCGACGCCTCCACCGTGGACGGTCTGCGCGTGCACGCCGTCATCGCACCACTGGTGCCGCAAGGCGCGGCCATCAGCATACGATTGCCCGATGCGGTCTCGCCCGATCTGGAATCGTTGGCGCGCAACGGCATGTTTCCAGCCGAATGGCTGCCCCTGCTGGCCGGACTGGTGTCCCGCAAGGCAAGCGTGCTGGTGACAGGCGGCACTGGTGCCGGCAAAACCACGATGCTCAAAGCCATGCTGATGCGATGCCCGCCGAACGAGCGCATCGTCACCGTCGAGGAAGTGCGCGAATTGGGCATGATCCAACATGCCAACCACGTGTCTCTGGTCACACGCGAAGCCAACACGGAAGGTGCCGGCGGCATAGGCCTTTCCGAACTGATCTGCGCGACGCTGCGCATGAGACCGGACCGCGTGGTGGTCGGCGAATGCCGTGGCGGTGAAGTCGTGGATCTGCTCAGAGCCTTGAATTCCGGGCATCGAGGCGGCATGACCACATTGCACGCCAATCAAGTGGAGGCGGTTCCGGCGCGATTGGTCTCATTGGGTTTGCTGGCCGGATTGGAGCCACGCGCCACGGCGGCGCTCGCCGAGGATGCGTTCGACGTGGTGCTTCATGTGGAACGTATCGCCGGCAGACGGCGCATTGCGCAGGTCGGCAGATTGGAAGCGGTGGAAGGGCGATTGCATGGGCGTCTGCTGGCCGCCTGGGATGGCCGTACGGTCCGTGCCGGCCAACGTTGGGATGGATTCATGAGCCGATGGAGCGCATGATGCGTGATGCGTGTGGTTGGGAATATTGCGCCGCATGGCTGGCGTCGATGGCCGTCTGGCTGTGGCTGAATCGGAACGCGGAATGGGCGGGATTGCGGCGATTACAGCGTGTGCTGGTTCGCTTCGGGCTTCGTTCGGCTGACGATAGCGGCGGGGCCGATGGAGATGGAACTTGTGATGATGAATCCGACGGGCATGGCAGAACAGTCCGGAACGATGGGGAAAACCGGGATGCATCGCCACGGATGCCGACCATCGGCGCTGCCGCATGCGTGGCCGCGCTGCGGGCGTCCGTACGCAGCGGAGCCACCTTGGTCCAAGCGTTCGAGGAATTACAGGGCGCTCCTTTCGCAGTGCCTGAACTGACCCGTTTCCGTATTGACATGGCCGTACGAAGCCGCTGCTCGCTTCAGGAACAACACAAGCATGTGGATCAGCTTGGTGCGGAACTTCATGCGGCCTGCACGTTGAGTCTGCAGTTGGGCTGCGAGATGAGCCGATGCCTGGAGGCCGTCGCGGCGTCGTTGAAGCGGCGACGGCTGCTCGACGACTTGCGTGCCAACGCTTTTGCCATGCCGCAGGCCACGGTGAAGCTGCTGATGGCATTGCCTCTGTTGACGGTGATGCTGGGGGAATGCATGGGAGCCCATCCCTTGCGATTCCTTGTGGAAGACGTGAAAGGATGGATGTGCCTCGGCTTCGCCGGCTGCTGTTATGCCGTCGGCTGGTATTGGATTCGCAGGCTGATGCGGCAGGAGCATGTGCGATGAGCTTGGCATGGCCGATGCTGGCAGCGGTGGGCGCCGCTGGCGCGACATGGCTGTATGAATGGTCGCCGGCCAGAAATCCGCCCGATTCTGGCGCTGTGCGGTCATGCGATCTGCCATTGCCCTTGATATTGGAAATGTTGAGCGTGGCGATACGTCAAGGAGCGTCCATTCCACGCGCGCTGATTGCGGTCGGAAACATTGTGGAAGGCGAGTTCGGCGGTGGATTGCGCTCGGCTGGAGAACGGCTGAATAGTGGCATGCCATGGAATGAGGCATGGCCTGACGATGATGATTGCGCCGTGGTCCGTGACGCATTCTCCTCATCATGGTCGAGCGGCTCCTCGCCGGTGAATCGGTTGGCAACCGCAATCGAGCAGCTGGATTGGGATGAACGGTCGCGGATTGAACAGTCGGCGGCGAAACTGTCGATTCGGTTGTTGCTACCGACCGGCCTGTGCATGCTGCCGGCCTTTGTCGCCATTGGCGTGATTCCGGCGGTGATGTCGTTTCTGTAGCGGCCGATTCGCCATGGGGTAGTGCGGGTTGGTGCGAATTGGCTCAAATTTGCTCGAATCGGACCGCGGTCGGAATGACGGATGATGCGCGGTCCGTTCCGTCATGCCCTAATCGCTTGTGGATAAGTGTGGATGACACGCCGAGGGTGTGGATAACCCACGTTCTTCGACCACAACCCACGAAAACCATGCCATCGCCGATGCCAATACCTGACACTGAGCGTACCCGGTCAATCGGCCGGGATTAGCCGAATGAAAGGAGCGTCATGAACGACGCAATGTCAATCAATGTCGATGGTTCGCCGGGTCTGATGGGTCGCGTCGGCCAGAAGTTATGTGCGGCCAAGGAACGTGCCAATAAGGCGGTCTGCCTATTGGACGCGCGCATGCGCCTGCTGACCGCCGAGCCGGAGAAGGGCGCGGTCACCGCCGAATACGCGGTGGTGCTGGTGGCGGCCACGGCATTCGCCGCGGTTCTGATCGCCATCGTGAAATCGGATGTCGTGAAAACGCTGCTGACCGGCCTCATCAAGAAAGCGTTGAGCGTGGGGTAACCATGCTTGCGCGATGGTGGAGACGCCATGCCCGTGACGCCGATTGCGGAACCGTCACCGCCGAATTCGCGGTGGTGCTTCCCTGCGTGGCCGCGGTGGCGATTCTGGTGCTGTGTTTGGGGCGTGCCTCCATAGTGTCCATGAACTGTCAGGACGCTGCGGCCGCCGGTGCGAGGGCCATGGCGATTGACGCCGGCGGCGAAGCGAAAGCCCGCGCCGCGGCGCAAACCATTGCCGGTGGCGGTTCCACGGTGTCGTTCGCCGCCAATGCCAACAGCGTCACCGTTGTGGTGCGTTGCCCGGTTGCGGCGGATCCGACCGGCGTGCTGCCCGCCAGCGTCGTGGGCAAGGCAACTCGGTATTTCTGATTGCGATGTTCATGACAGCGTGCTGTCCGTAACGGTTTTTGAAAGGCTTCCAATGCGCGGCAAGAAAGGAACGACTTCCGTGAAACATGACGTGAAACAGTATGTGCGACGTGTGTCGCATGTGTTGAAAGGCGCGGACGAAGGTGCCGGAACCATATCGGGAGTCGCGCTGATCGCAATCGTCGCGGCCATGCTCGGTGCGGTCGCCATGGCAGGCAATCTGCTGCTGTGCGTGCATCGCGCGCAGAATACGGCCGACCTGGCGTCGGTGGCCGCCGCGCAGTCGCTGCGTGACGGTGCCGCCGACCCGTGCGCGGCCGCATCGCGTACAACGTCGGGCAATGGAACCCGGCTCGAATCCTGTGCCATTGAAGGCGAGGATGCGGTGGTCGCCGTGCAGGCGGCCACGCAGGTGCCGTTCGCACCGTGGGTCGTCCGGCAGTCACGTGCGGGGCCTATTGCCTGTGATTAGGAGATTGCCGGACAGTCGTTGCATGACGGCACGGAATGTTCAGCTGAAGGTAATGGGCAATCTGGCGCTTGACGTGAAACATGGTTATCGTACAAGTATGAGCAAGACGTCACATGCGAATACGACCGTTGCCGTGGTCTGCAATCCGACATCGAACAAAGGCAAGGGCGCCCAAGTGGGCGGTCATGTCATTGATCTGCTGCGCGGAGCCGGACGCAAGCATGGCTTCGACGTAATCGATGTGACCGGCACAAGCTTCGACGATTCCCTGGCCAACGCCCGCCGCCGCGGCGACGAATACGATTATCTGGTCGCGGTCGGAGGCGACGGCATGGTCGCGTTAGGCGCCAACGCAGTCGGCTGCTCCGGCAAACCACTCGGCATCGTGGCCATCGGCTCCGGCAATGATTTCGCACGCGGACTGGATTTGCCGGTCAATCGCGTCGAAACCGCCGTTGAAGGCATTGTCGGTGCGATTGTGCGCGGCACGCATATCGACGTGGACATGGGCTTGGTGACTTCGTTGCCTGACGGTCATGCCATCGATTCGACCGACGGAACCGATGTTTCACAGTCGCGCTCGCCGATCGACCGCTATTATGCGGGCATGCTGTCGTGCGGTTTGGACGCAAGCATCAACGACCGCGCCAATCATTCGCATCTGCCGAATGGCTCGCTGCGGTATTTCGCCGCGGTCATCGTGGAGTTGACTCACATGAAAAGCTACGGATACCACATCAAGGCCACGCTGGCCGACGGTTCGGTGGAGGAGCGGGATATCATCTCGCCACTGCTCACCGTGGCCAATTCCCGCCATATCGGCGGCGGCATCGAGGTGTCCCCGTATTCACGGTTCGCGGACGGACTGCTTGATCTGGTGTGGCTTGACCATGTGCCGAATTTCCGGGAGTGTGTGGACGCGGTGGCACGCGCCTACCACGGCCGACTGCTGGGCAGCCATGCTTTCGGATGGAAGCGGGTGCGCGACATTGAAATCACCCGCGCCACCGAAGGGGATGAGCCTCCGGTGTTGATGGCCGATGGCGAATACGTGGGCCATTTGCCGGTGAAGGTCTTAGCCAAGGACAGTGCGCTGCGTGTGCTGGTGCCGCCGGCCGTGGCGGAAGCGCAGGCGGCCGACAGCGAGGAACGGGTGTTGGAAACCATCAAACGTGACGGTCGTGACCCTCTTACCGGTAGATTCCTCGCCTGACGTCGTTTTCCGTCAGCCAGCCGGTGCCGCTCGATGCCCCTCCGGACACTGAACGGCCGTTATATGTTGCTTGCCGGCGGAAATGATGCGTGTGGGAGCACCGTCACAGATATTCGTCCAAATGCAGCGTCTGTGCCGCCACCTGCCTGACAATGTCATCGTCAATGTCAGGATGCAGTCTGATCAGCGAGATCAAGCCGACGATCAGCGTGTAGAAGGTCTCATGCTCGTTGCGGATCGGCATGCCGTGCTTTTCCTCGAATTCACGTACCGTGGAACCGCACAGGTATTCGGAAATGCGGTCCGCGGCCCGGTCGATGAACCTCAGATACAGTGCAGCGTTGCCATCCTCGATGAGACGTTGGCTGAACGGGCCCTCATCGGCGATGAGCGAACGGGTCAGCCGCACCACATCGTCAAGCGCCTTCGAGATGTTGCCGGCCTCGCGATGCTCGTTCCACTCTTCCAGGCGGGCGATGACTTCGCTGATGACATCGTCGAGCACGGCACCCGCAACCTGGTCTTTGTCTTGGAAATAGTGGTAGAAAAGCGATCTGGTCATGCCGACCCGTTCGGCGATATCGCTGATCGTGATCTTCGAAAACCCTTTTTCCAAGCAGATCTCACGTGCCGCCTGCACGATCTGCAAGCGACGCGCGTCTCCAATGGTGATGGTGGGCGCTTCCGGTTTCCCGGTCATGGCTCTCTCCTCCCAATCGCGTGGCAACGCCTTGTGCGGCATGGTGGTGACGCACGGGTTTAGGCGCGCAATAGTCAGCGTTCGTGACCGACGGTACGCCGATCACACGGTTCATGTCTGATTTCCAGAGTACCGGCTGCGCCGGTTGTAGATCAGACAGACACGCGATGGACTTGCGGAGAATGGTCGGCTTCGGCGCTTCCCGATTGGCGAACGTGTCGTAATTCATCGATACTCTAGAACACTACGGCGGAAGGAATTTGCGATGGCACTGGCACTGTATAGAAGGTATCGTCCCGACACGTTCGATGGCGTGATCGGACAGGATCAGGTCACGGTTCCGCTGATGCGTGCGCTTGACGAGAACAAGCTCACGCACGCCTATCTGTTCTCCGGACCGCGCGGCTGCGGTAAAACGAGTTCCGCGCGTATTCTGGCCCGTTGCGTCAACTGCGCCAAAGGTCCGACCTCGCATCCGTGCGGCGAATGCGCCAGCTGCCGTGACCTTGCCACCGGCGGCCCCGGCTCCATCGACGTGGTGGAAATCGACGCCGCCTCCCATAACGGTGTGGACGATGCCCGTGAACTGCGTGAACGTGCCGGATTCGCCCCGGCCCGCGATCGCTATAAAATCTTCATCCTCGACGAGGCCCACATGGTCACGCCGCAGGGCTTCAACGCGCTCCTGAAAATCGTGGAGGAGCCGCCGGAGCATGTCATGTTCATCTTCGCCACCACCGAACCGGACAAGGTGATCGGCACCATTCGCTCCCGCACCCACCACTATCCGTTCCGTCTGGTGCCACAGGAGGTCATGGGCCCGTATCTTGAGCAGATCTGCGCCGACGAGCATATCGAGGCCGAAGCGGGTGTGCTGCGCTTGGCCATGCGTGCCGGCGGCGGATCCGTACGTGACACGCTGTCCGTGCTCGACCAGCTGATGGTCGGTGCCGTCGACGGCAAGATTCCTTACGATTCCGCGGTCGCGCTGCTTGGTTTCACGCCGGACGCGCTTATCGGCGAGGCAATCGACGCCGTCGCCGACAAGAACGGCGAGGCGCTGTATGGCGTCATTCAAAAGGTCGTGGTCGGCGGATTCGACCCCCGACGTTTCGTTGAGGACCTGCTGGCGCGCGTGCGCGACCTGTTGGTGCTCACCTTGGGCGGTGAGCGTGCGGAAAGCGTGCTGTCTGACGACACCGCGATCGAGAACATGGACGATCTGCATCGCCAGGCGGCTTCGCTGGGATTGGCCGCGCTTACGCAGATGGCGGATACGATCAACGCCACGCTGGCCAACATGACCGGTGCGATTTCGCCGCGCATGCGCCTGGAACTGCTTGCCGCCCGCCTGCTTGCCGGTCGTGAGACGGGCGTGGTCGCGCAAGCCGCCGCACCATCGTCCGGCATGCCGGAAGCTGGGCATGCGGGCGGTGCCGCAGCGTCTGAATCGCAACGTCCGTCCGGTTCCCGTAGGTACGCCGCGCAATCGGCACGTGGAAGGCATGCCGTGGAACCGTCCGCGGCTCCCACGAATCCAGCCGATGCCGTCGTGTCCGGAGCGGCCTCCGTATTGGCGGAAGTCCAGCAGGCGATGGGTGGACCTCTGTCGGAAGGCAGCGAGCCGGCCGCTTCAACCGAGTCCAAGCCGGTTGAAACGCAGTCTGCGCCATCCAAACTATCCAATGCCGAACCATCCGCTCCCACCCAGTCCGTGGCTCAGTCCGTGCCCCAGCCTGCGGCAACGGACGATCGCACTCCCGACCAGAAGTGGGACGCGATCGTTGCCGGCCTGCCTGAGGATGTCCGTCGCTACGTGGACCGCGAGAAAGTGCCCCGCGTGCTGCTGGACGGGGCCAAAGGCCGACTGTGGATTAAATTCGACAAGTCGTTGAGCAAATACGCGTTCGCCAAGGCCGTGGCCAAGGAAGCGGTCGACGGCACCACCAATGTGGTGCAGATCGTGCGCGGCGAAGTGCATAAGGTATTCGGCCCCGATGTCACTCTCGCGCCGGCCAAGAAGCTTGCCGACGGTTCCACCGCGGTGCCGTGGAGCAAGCTCAGCCCGGAAGAGCAGAGCAAGATCAACGCGCAGCTGGTGCAGGAACAGCTGAAGGCCGCCACATTGCTGACCGCGAACCTCGGCAAGGAGGTTGCCAAGGAGCCGGAAGACGACGATCCGTGGAACACCCCAATTCCGCAGACGCCCATCGCCGAAGGCAACGCCAACGACGTACAGCCGCCGGAACACCACGTAAAACATGTGGACGTGCCGGATGTGAGCGATGACGTCGATCCGTGGGCCACGCCACTGCCCACGCCGCAGACGGACGATCAGGAGCAAGGCCAACCGAATGGGCCGGAGCAGCCGCGGCAAAACCAGCCGGAACAGCACAGCGAACGACATAGCGCACGGCAAAGCGCCCGCGAAATGCAATCGCAACAGGCCCAGCAGCCGGCGTCATCGCCGGCAGGATTCGCGGATGACCCATGGGGAGCCCCCATGCCGGTGCAGGCGGGACCGCCGGAGCCTGAAGTCGCCCCGGAAGACGACGAATACTCCATGAGCGACGAATCGATCGGCGCATCGAACGCTTTGGACATGAACGACCTGAACAGGGTGTTCGAAGTGAAGAAAGTCGAGGAATTCAGCTCGGACGATCCGCACAATCCGCGCAACATGCAAGTGAAGAAAACACTTGACGACTGACATCGGCAGCCGCACGCCGCACGTCGCTTATCGTACGGCGAGCACCGGGCGCCGGCCGTCAAACGCCAGTCGCCCGGAACGTGGCTGCGGCAACCAGTCAACGAAAGGTATGAACCATGGCTTTGGCCTATGACGGCGCCATCCAACGACTCATCGACGCGTTCGCCAACCTGCCCGGCATCGGGCCGAAAGGCGCGCAACGCATCGCCTTCTACCTGCTCAACGCGCCCGATGAGGAATCGCAGGCACTGATCGACGCCATCACGGAAGTCAAGGAAAAAGTACGGTTCTGCGACATCTGCGGCAACGTGTGCGAAACCAGCCCATGCCCGGTATGCGCCGACCCACGCCGCGACCACAGCGCGATCTGCGTGGTCGAAGAGCCAAAAGACGTGATGAGCATCGAACGCACGCGCGAATACCGAGGCATGTACCACGTGCTTGGCGGCGTCATCAACCCGATGGCGAACGTGCAGCCGAGCGACCTCAACATCGCGAAGCTCCTTGAACGGCTTAAGGACAGCGAAGTCAAGGAAGTGATCCTCGCGCTCAACCCGAACGTGGAGGGCGAGGCCACCACCAGCTTCCTTTCGCAGCTGTTGAGCCAGACCGACATCAAGGTGACAAGGCTCGCCAGCGGCCTACCCGTGGGCGGCGACCTCGAATACGCCGACGAAATCACCCTCGGCCGCGCGCTCGCCGGCCGTCGTGCCGTATGAGCTCCGCTGGCATGGCCTCCGCGAGCCGTCGGTCCCGCGCCCAGCTCATACTCAACCGCTGTCCAGCAACGTGTTCCGCATGTTGGGCGCGGTTGGACTTGACAAAATGGATGTTTCCTATAATAGGCTTCACTTGCCGAATCAGGCAGGTGATACGTTGAAGAAGATTGGATAAGTTGTGGCTCTCATCGTGCAGAAGTTTGGCGGCTCTTCCGTAGCCGATCCAGAATCGATCAAGCGCGTGGCCCGACGCATCATCGAAACGAAGAACGCCGGCAATGACGTGGCCGTCGTGGTCTCCGCCATGGGAGACACCACCGACGACCTGATCGATCAGGCGCTCAGCATCGATTCCAACCCGCCGGCGCGCGAGATGGACATGCTGATGACCGCAGGCGAGCGTATTTCGATGAGTTTGCTCGCTATGGCGATTCATGCGGCCGGTTCTCATGCATACTCGTTCACCGGTTCCCAGGCTGGTTTCATGACCGACGCGCAGTTCGGCACCGCGCATATCAAGGCCGTGAAGCCCGATCGCGTGCGTCGTGCATTGGATAAGGGTTCCGTGGCGATCGTGGCCGGTTTCCAAGGCGTGAACGAAGGCGGCGACGCAACCACGCTCGGCCGTGGCGGTTCCGATACTTCCGCCGTCGCGCTCGCAGTGGCGCTGGACGCCGACATCTGCGAAATCTACACCGACGTCGATGGTGTGTTCACCGCCGATCCGCGTATCGTGCCGACCGCCCGTCGCATTCCCGTCATCGACTACGAATCGATGCTGGAAATGTCGTCCTGCGGTTCCAAGGTGCTGGCATTGCGTTGCGTGGAATACGCGCAACGATTCGGCATGCCGTTGCACGTGCGCAGCTCCTTCTCCCACCGTCGCGGCACGCTGATCGTGCCGGAAGGCGTCGATCCGCGCACCCTGCCGAACATCTGAACGGCAGCCGGGCGGCGTAATCGCAGGCAATCGCAAATACTTGCAAGACAACGCGAAAACGAAAATAAGACTTTACAAACAAAGGTAAGAACATGAGCGAAAACAACAACCAGTCCATGGGCGACCTGTTCCCCGACCTGGGGCCGGAAGTGCCGATCATCTCCGGCGTCGCGCACGACAGCACCGAGTCGCTGGCCACCGTGCGCCGCGTGCCGAACGAGCCGGGCATGGCGGCGAAGGTGTTCACCATGCTGGCCGAGGCCGGCGTGAACGTGGACATGATCGTGCAGGCCTCCGCCTCCACCGGCACCGCCGACATCTCCTTCACCGTGCCGGGCACCGCTGCGGCCAAGGTCCAGGAAGTGCTGCAGGAGAAGCAGGGCGAGCTGGGCTTCCAGTCCTTCGACGTCGACCCGAACGTCGGCAAGGTGGCCGTGGTCGGCGTGGGCATGAAGACCCATTCCGGTCTGGCCGCGAAGTTCTTCAACGCGCTGAGCGACAAGGGCGTGAACGTGCTGATGATCTCCACGTCCGAAATCCGCATCGCCGCGCTTGTGCCGCTTGAGCAGCTCAACGACGCCGTCAAGGCGCTGCACACCGCCTACGGTCTGGACGCCGACCAGGTGGAAGCCGTGGTGTACGGCGGCACCGGCCGCTGATAGTGCTGGCTTCAGTTTCCCAGTATTTTTAAAGGGCATGGTTTTGCGACCATGCCCTTTTCGTTTGCTTTTTACGATTCACGCCGTACGTTGCATACCGTGCCAAGCAGTCCCCGAACAAGCAAAAGGCCGGCTCCGAAGAGTCGGCCTTTTGCCTGGCTATGGCTCGTCTATGCGGCTTACGGTTTAGCTACCCAAGCCGCATAAACGTCGCATCACTTCTTGGTGATGTAACCCAGCGCCTTGAGCATTTCGGCGCTTTCCAGCGCGCCGCCGGCGGCGCCACGCAGGGTATTGTGCGCTAATCCCACGAACTTCCAATCGAAAATGGAATCCTCACGCAGACGGCCGATGGAAACGCCCATGCCACCCTCATAGTCCACATCCTTGAGCACCTGCGGACGGTCATCCTCGGTCAGGTACTGGATGAAATGCTTCGGAGCGTGCGGCAGGCCAAGCTCGGCGGCCTTGCTGGTGTAGTTGACCAGACGGTCGATCAGCTCGTCCTTGGTCGGGTTCTTACCGAAGTTGATGAACACGGTGGCGGTGTGGCCGTTGAGCACGGGCACGCGGATGCACTGCGAGGTGATGCGCAGCGGACCGTCGAACGGCACGATCTCGCCCTTGGCCTCGTCCACATGGCCGAAGACCTTCAGCGGCTCCTTCTCGGACTTCGCTTCCTCGCCGGAGATGAACGGAATGATGTTGCCCACCATTTCCGGCCAATCCTTGAACGTCTTGCCCGCGCCGGAAATGGCCTGGTACGTGCTCACGATGACCTCGTGCGGCTCGAATTCCTTCCATGCGGCCAAAGCCGGAGTATAGGCCTGGATGGAGCAGTTCGGCTTGACGGCAATGAAGCCGTGCGTGGTGCCCAGGCGCTTCTTCTGATGCTCGATGACCTCATAGTGCTCCGGATTGATCTCCGGCACCACCATCGGCACATCCGGAGTCCAGCGGTGGGCGCTGTTGTTGGACACGACCGGGGTTTCGGTCTTCGCGTATTCCTCTTCGATGGCGCGGATCTCGTCCTTCGGCATGTTCACCGCGGAGAACACGAAGTCGACGTCCTTGACCACGTCCTCGACGTCGGCCACGTTCTTGACCACCATGTTCTTGACGAACTCCGGCATCGGGGTTTCCATCTTCCAGCGGCTGCCGATGGCCTCCTCGTAGGTCTTGCCGGCGCTGTGCGCGGACGCGGCAAGGGTGACCAGTTCGAACCACGGATGGTTTTCGAGCAGCGTCACGAAGCGCTGTCCGACCATGCCCGTAGCTCCGAGAATGCCGACTTTGATCTTTTCGGACATAACAACCTCTCGCTTACATGACGGAATTGCTCTGCAAATTCGATTGATTCACGCTTGAGGTCGACCAGCCGGCCCCAAACGACTTCGTGGGCGGCCACACGCGTTGTTCAATTCTATGAAAACGTGCCGTCAAGCCGTTCCTGCTATCCGTATGCTGGTCTGTTCGCCGGAATGTCCGTTTCCGGCGATTCGGACATTCGCAGTGTGCTGACGGTGCCGGGAAAAGCACGCGCCCGCGTACACTGGTAGACATGTCGAAGGCATCAGAAGAAGCGCAGAAGCAGCTGGATCGTATCGTGGCGTTGGGCTACCCGGATGTGGCCGATATGTCGGCAGCCGCGTTCCGCTCGCTTGCGCGCCCGCTTATCCGTGCGTTGGAGGATTGCGGCGATGAAGCTGGATTGGGCACGCAGATCCTTCTGGTACCTACGCGCGAACTGGTGTCTCCTGAATCGCTGATCGCCCGAACCTCCATCAACCGCATGGCGGGGTTCACCACCATGCCGCCGCGCGATATCGCCAGCTTCCTGCCGCAGGATGGTTTCGAGCCGCCGGAGGGGCCGTTCTATCTGGTGGTCGAGCCGCACACCGGCACCTGCTATATCAACCGCGAGCCGGACGTGGCACGCAAGCTGATCGATTCCGACGAGCGATTGCCGTTGACTTTGGAAGAGGGGCTTGCGATCGCCACACAGCATCCGGAATGGCTGCTGGAAAAGAACGGTTTCAACCTACTGGGCTCGCGTTCCGCTGACGGCCGCGTACCGAGTATCTGGATGAGCCAGAATGCTCCGCGATTGGGCGCGGTGTGGCCGAATTCCCGTCATACGTGGCTGGGTAACGCCTACTGCATGGCCCGTCGAGGCGTGAGCCTGTTCCGGTAGTCTTTCGGCTTACCGCGCCGGCTCCCTATAATCGATTTCAGAGAAGAAACTGAAGCAGGGGAGAAGCCATGTTCTGTACGCAATGCGGTTCGAAGAACGCTCCGGAGTCGAAGTTCTGCACGAACTGCGGCAATCCGTTGGTCTCCGTTCCGGTGCAGCCTGATGCCGGACAAGCACGGATTTCGGATGATTTTTCCGTCGATTCCACAGCGGTGGAAACCCCTGCATCGCAGCTCGCACCGCAGTCTGCGGAGCAACCCGAGGAACAGTCTGCGGCACAGCACGAGGAACGCCCTGCAGAACAGCTCGCTTCGCAGCCGGCAGACGCGATTCCGCCGGTCCCGTTGCCGGGCGGCGGCACGCTGCCCGTAGCGCAGCCCGCGACTTCGGCTGCATCGCAATCCGTTCCGTCGGCGCCGGAAACTCCTGAGCCAAAAAGCGACGGGACTGCGCGTGCCGCTTCCCCGAATCGCAAGCTCATCATCGGCATAGCGGTGGCCGCGGTGCTGCTGGTCGCCGCTGTGGTGGCCGGCATCGTGACATACAACATGGAGTTGTGGGGTGGCAAGTCGTTACCGGACGTGGCGGTGGCGTCTCCCAAGGACTCGTCGAAGACTCCGGATGCGAAGGTCGTGGTCAGGCAGCTTGAAGGCAAGGGTCTCAAAGTCAAGCGCGTCAAGGAATTCTCCGGCGTGAAAAGCGGCAAGTTCCTTGGCTATCAGGGAATTCAGTCCGGTGACCGCGTAAGGGCGGGTAGTGTGGTGACAGTGCGCGAATCGGCCGGCCCTGGCGTGCCGGAAGGTACGGTCGGCAAGAAAGCTGAAAGCGTGGTGACAACGTTCTCGCAGATGGGCGTGCCGGTGCATTACAAGCAGGTGATCGTGTCGGACACCAGCAAAACCACCGAGGGAAGCGTGGTCAGCACGTACCCCGCGCAAGGCCAAGGCGTGAAGGATGATAAGAAAGGCATCTACATCGGCGTGGCCACGAAAAGCGACGGCGGCCTGCCGTCGGACATCGTCGGCCAGGAAATTTCCGACGTGAAATCAAGCCTTGAATCCAAAGGCTACGACGTGAAAGTGGAGAAACGTCTCTCATCGAAACAGTACATCGGCAAGGTCTCCGGCTCCGAACCTGGGCCGGGCAGCCAGCTGAACGAAGGCCAGACCATCACCCTGTATCAGGGTGTGGATGCCAAGGGTGCCAAGCAGACGTTCATTGACCACAGCGGAACCGGTGGAGATGGGTTGCTGATGGGCATGAGTGACGTTGCTTCTGGCCAGTGGTGCAATAAGGCCGGCGACTGCATCACGCTAGGACAGGATGACAGTTATTCCAGCGGAGACATCGTTTTCCTGAAAGTGAAAGATGGTGCTGCGGACACGAAGTACAGCATGACCGGTGAGTCTTTGATTTCCTGCGATGCGGTGCAACAGCCGTATTGCAGCAGCAAGAAAGCCGACTATCTGTTGACTGGAAACTCTGGAGCATTTGAATTGTTCCCGCACAAAGCGTTCGAAACGTATTGGTGTGGCGATTCCGCCTTGGGTGGGGAAGGCGATATGCGGAGTTGTGTTGCCGGAAAGGTCCATGACATTGATTCCGACTCTTCGGATGCGTCCGATTATGAGCCGGACGGCAGCGGTAAATTCCATATGATGGATTTGTTCGCGGTGTTCCCAGTCGGCTCTGATGTGGAATCAGTAGAGAAAACTGGCTATTTTGACGCGTCTGCGCTCGCGGCTGCCCAAAAGCAAAAACCTGTCGATACGGACCGTCCGTTCTTGATGTATCGTGACGTGAACCAGTACAAGAACGGCGAGAAGGAATCAACCTATACAAGGGACTGGTTCGATCCATTCATGCCTTACAACGGCTACAACGGCTCCAAGGATGACACCGTCAAAATGAAGCCCGCCCCCAGCGGCGAAACCGCCTACTATCTGGTGGAGGACGTCCAGCCCGACTGGGATTCCCTCGAAGACGCCAACATCAAGGGCGTGTCCGCCAAGAGTCAGAAATCTAACGGCAAAAATGCAAGCAAGAACGCAGACACCAAGAAATCTGATTCCCAATCGGATGCCGCCACTCGGTCTTTGATGAAGTCCATCGCCGGAAAGTACGGTTTCGCTTCCGGTTCCGGCGGTTGGGGCACCACTATGACGGTGGCGTCCGATGGCACGTTCAGCGGAACATATCATGATTCCGACATGGGCATTACGGGAGATGACTATCCGAACGGATCGGTCACCATTTCGAATTTCAAAGGCCGTTTCAAGGATGCCAAGAAGAACGCGGACGGCAGCTATACGATGCAATGCGACAAATCGGCGCTGAAAATCGATGGCAATATAGGAGACACGTATATCAAAAACGGTAGTAAATATACGGTTGCCGACCCCTACGGCATTGCCCCCTGCGGTGCATTCACCGTATATCCGGCGGGATACGACAGTTCGCAGCTCAGCGAAGCGATCGTCGGCTGGAGCCGTGCGTGGTATGACAGCATGCCCGCAAAGCTGGAAACGCCGATTATCGTGAATGCCGAGGACACGAATCTCGGTAGCGAATCACAGCAAGACGCCTTCTTCCAATCGAAATATCTTGAGTGATATTCGATAAGGTCGCGTTGTCGGCGGTGCTGCCGTCGAGTCGCTGTCGATCATTGCGATTGCCACGAGCATCGCATTACTGCGATTTGCGCAACAGCCCCCGAACCGCGTATCCGATCGCGCCGCACGCCACCGCGCCCGCACCCAGCAGCGTGGCGCTGACCTGCGGCCTGCGCAGCTCGTTGCGCACGCCGATCAGGTCCGTCACGCAATGGTCCTCGAAGAACACGCGTAATTCGTTGCTGGAATAACGGCCGACCAGATCGCCCCACGTCATCATGCGCGTCACGTACGCCATCGGATTGTCTTCGCGGAATTCAAACAGCCGGATGCCACGGAACCGCGATTTCGGGCCGTAGCATTCAAAACCACAGGTCGGCGCGTACCCCAAATCGATGTCGTGCACATGCCCGACGAACGAATTCTTGTGGTCATGCCCGCAGAACAACGCGAAATAGCCGCCCGCCTCACGCAACGCGTCCACTTCGCCCACGTTCACGTCGGCGCAGCCAATCGCCTCGCCCAGCCGCGAACCGGGTCGGCACACATCGCGGTCGAGCACATAGCAATGTCCTGCGAATTCGCGCGCGCCCTCCACGGCGTTCGGCGTGTAGGCGGGCACTTCGCGCAGGCAATCGTAGAATTCCTGCGGCGGAATGTGCTGGAAGGCGATTGCCGGCACCGCCTGCCCGTCGCCATTGCGCCTGCCCAACTCGCGTTGCACGCGCTTCAGCCATTCGACGGCTTCCGGCGAGGGGGTGCCGTAGCCGTCGGAGTCGGCCAAATCCCAGCCGCGCGAATTCGCCGCGTATTTCGCGTATTCGGTGACCGACTGCCGTCCGTTGCCGTCGCCCGCGTCTGCCGTGTCGGCGTAATCGCCCGAATTGACCATCATCACGCTCATTGTGATGCGCCCCGAACCGTCGGACGCTTCGATCGGCAACGCGAACGTGCCCGGTTCGAGCGCCAACGGAGACGAGCCGGCGACGGGATTCATGCAACCGGCAAACTCGCGGTAAAGATCGTCCTGTTCGTCGGCGAGGATGCCGCATTGGAAATCATGGTTGCCGTACGTCGCTGCGAAGGGGATATGCGATTCCAACGCCGGCCCCAAAAACGCGGCGAATGTGTCGCGCACTTTCTGCCGTGTCTCGTCGAGCAGCGACGCCGCGGTGACGCGATTGATGGCTTCCGCCCACGATTCCAGCTTGCTGGCAGAACCGTTGCGACCTGCGCTTTTCACCAGTTTCGGCGAATCGGTGCCGATGCCGTCGATCATCCACCGTTCGTCGGAGGGCTGCGATTTGGTCAGTGTTTTGGCGATCGGATGACGTTTGATGCCACGGATTTTCGCTTCGATTTCGGTGACCGCGCGCACGTGCGTACCGGGCTGTTCGCCACGGCGGCGTAGAAACGTATCGATATATGCCGGATCGTAGCCGCGGATCTGATCGCCGGTGAGCACGATGAGGTCGGGATGTGCCTTCCTGATAGCGGCTTCGATCAGCCGAATCGTGTCTTCGCGCACGTCCGGACCATCCTGAATATCAGCCATTTGCAGCACCCGGAACGTACCGTCGCTGTTGAATCGCAAGCTCATGATGCCCACTGTACTGCGGCAAATCTGGATATGGGGTGAAATAAGGGCGCGAAAATCGCAAACCATGCCGTCATATCGCGGAATACCGGCAAAATATGGGATTGGTTGTCGCTAGTATGGGCGGCAGTGCAGGTAGGTAACATGCACGTAACAATGTGGATTGGCAGAAGGCCGATCCGACTTTACAGATAAGGAGGAGTGATGGGTCAGGATCAATCGTCAGTGTTTGATCTCGCGGCAGTCGCCGCGGCGTCCAACGGAGGGAACAACGACCCGCTGCTGCCTCCGGCGCGTTACATTGGAGCTCCGCAAAAGCCCAGCAAGATGCCGTACAACAAGTACGTCGCATACGATAAGCAGGTGCCGTTTGATTTCCCGGAGCGTACGTGGCCGGGCAAGCGACTGCAGCGTGCGCCGCGTTGGTGCTCCGTCGATCTGCGTGACGGCAACCAGGCTCTCGTCAACCCGATGGATTCCGAGCGCAAGCTGCGTTTCTGGAACCTGCTCGTGTCGATGGGCTTCAAGGAGATCGAGGTCGGTTTTCCGTCGGCTTCCGAAACCGATTACGACTTCATCCGCATGCTGATCGAGCGCGAGCTCATTCCGGATGACGTCACCATCGTCGTGCTCACCCAGGCCCGTGAGCACCTGATTCGCAAGACTTACGAGTGTCTGAAGGGCGCCAAGCGCGCCGTCGTGCACTTCTACAATTCCGTGTCCGTGCTGCAGCGCGAGGTCGTGTTCCGCAAGGACAAGGCCGGCATCAAGAAGCTCGCCACCGACGCGGCCACCCTGTGCAAGGAGCTCGAGGGCGAAGCCAAGGGCATCGACCTGTACTACGAGTATTCTCCGGAATCCTTCACCGGCACCGAGCCGGAGTACGCAGTCGAGGTGTGCAACGCGGTGATCGACGTCATCAAGCCGACGCCGGAACATCCGATGATCATCAACCTGCCGGCAACCGTGGAAATGACCACGCCGAACGTCTTCGCCGACGAGGTCGAGTATGTGTCCAACCACCTCGTGCCGCGTGACGCCGTGGTGCTCTCCCTGCATCCGCACAACGATGAGGGCATGGGCGTTGCCGCCACCGAGCTGGCGGTGCTGGCCGGTGCCGACCGCGTGGAAGGCTGCCTGCTGGGCAACGGCGAGCGTACCGGCAACGTCGACCTGGTCACCCTTGGTCTGAACTTCCTGACCCAGGGCATCGATCCGCAGATCGACTACTCCAACGTTCCGGAAATCCGCAAGACCGTCGAATACTGCAACCAGATCAAGATCTCCGAGCGCCATCCGTATGCGGGCAACTTCGTGTTCACCGCGTTCTCCGGCTCCCACCAGGACGCCATCAAGAAGGGTCTTGAGGCCCGTCAGGTGGCCGCCGACCGTGCTGGCGCCGATCTGGACAGCTTCGTGTGGCTCGTGCCGTACCTGCCGATCGACCCGAAGGACATCGGCCGTTCCTACGAGGCCATCATCCGCGTGAACTCCCAGTCTGGCAAGGGCGGCATGGCCTACCTGCTGAAGACCAACCACAACCTTGATCTGCCGAAGCGTCTGCAGGTCGAGTTCGAGAAGGTCGTGCAGAACTACGCCGATGAGACCAAGAAGGAAGTCAAGGACGAGGACATCTGGCGTCTGTTCAAGGACGAGTACCTGCCGGTCGAGGAATCCGGCGCCACCGCGGCCGGTGTCGTGGTCGGCGACAGCAAGGACGAGACCCTGAAGCAGTGGGGCCGTCTGAAACTGCTGAAGGTGTCCGTCTCCTCCGGCGAGGATGGTTCCGACACCGTGCTCAAGGCCAGGATTCTCGACCGCGGCGTGAACGTTGGTGTCGACGAGCCGGTGGAGCGTGAGGTCTCCGGCATCGGCAACGGTCCGATCGCCGCCTTCCTCAACGCCGTGAGCAACTTTGGCATCGAGGCTTCGGTGATGGATTACGTGGAGCACACCATGTCCGTCGGCACCGATGCCATGGCCGCTTCCTATGTGGAATGCCAGATCGGCGAGGAAGACAACACGAGCATCGTGTGGGGCGTCGGCATCGATACCTCCATCGTCACCAGCTCGCTGAAGGCCATCATCTCGGCCATCAACCGTTCCGAGCGCTGATTGCGCTGATTGCACGGACGCGTTGAGCAAACGCGCCGGATATGATTCGAGGGGCTTTCTGGGTAACCGGGAAGCCCCTCGTCGTTGTCATGTGCCATGCGATGCGCCCGCTCACAAGTATGACGAGCGCGTTCCGTGACGCTTCCCCCTCCGCGGATGAAGGGTGTCACAAGGCCGCCACACCAAGTTGTACAACGATGTAAAACACGGTATAGTACATCGTTATAAAACCTGTATCTGCTTACTGAAGGATCTTCCATGTCGGCCAATTATTCCCTGCTGTGCTATACACGCGAAGCCACCGGACGCGAAGAGGCGAACAACGAGGACATCGCCTACAGCATGCATCTGGCGCTACGCTCCGGCGATGACGCCGAGTGGCAGCCGCTGAACGAAAACTATGGCATCTTCTTCGCGGCCGGCGTGCCGATTGCGGCCGCGACCGCGGAGTCCCGCCGTGCGTGCACGGCCGCGGCGCGCTTCGCCGCCGACCCGTTCGACGCGCCTCGCCCCGCCACCGACGCCGTCGCCCATGGCGTGGTCATGCCCGGCATGGATATCACGCTGAAATCGCTGAAGAATCCGTTCCTGTTCCGCCTCGCGGACGGACGATTCGCCATCGCCGCGACCCGTACCGCCCGCGGCGGTGAGCCGGATGGTTCCGAACGGTCGGCATTCCTGCTCGCCATCAGCGATGATCTGACGGCGTTCGACCAGCGGGGGCTGGTGCTGTTGCGCACCACCGGTGGGGTCAATCGCCCGTCCGTCTCTTTCGACGCCGCGGACGCGTGCTACGTCGTCTCCTGGACCGGTGACGATGGCAAGGCACGCACCGCGCGGACGGCCGATATCGTAGCCGCCGCCGGTTCGGGCAGGCCGCTTGATGTCGTGGAATCGGCGTCGTCGCAGCCGTTGCGTCAGACCGGGGATTGCGGCATTCCGAACGCCGTCGTCGGCAACAGCATCGCCATCAGTGAGCCGGAGGCCGAGCGCCTGATCGAGCGCTTCGGCCGCATCCGCAATACCGGAACGTCCGTGCCCGCCCAGCGAATCGATGCGGGCCTGCATGGTGAGGATGCCCGGAATGCGGTTCTGGCCTTGGCCGCAACCCGTGCGGAACTGTCATACAGCGACGGTTCGCAGGCCACGCGCGCGGTGGATTGGAACATGGCCCAGCTTGAGGCCATCGGCCAGGAGGCCTCCGAGGGAACGTTCAAGGCCGGCCAGACCCGTACCGTCGAAGGTGTGATCCGCCAGAGCGTCTATCCGGTGCCGTTCGCGGTGGAGCGCGCCGATCCATCGGTGTTCGCGTGGGATTTCAACGGCAAGCCGATGTTCATGTTCATCGCCACCGATGACACCGACGGCAATTGCGTGGACCCGAACGACGGCAGAACCCATATGCCGCTGCGCATCGCCGACTCCATCGAAGCGCTTTCCGACGCCGCGGGTGGACGGGCCAAGGAGATCGATCTGCTCGCATGCGGCGATCTCAATAGCGAAGATCGTCCGATGACCGGCTGCTTCTGGGCGCCGGAACTGCATGTGATCGGCGGCAAGCTGTCGGTTCTGTTCATGCCCTGCTTCGACGGGCCGCGCGTCAATCCCGACGGCACCCCCAATGATCGTGCCGGCAAACCGGACATGTGGACCGGCAGCTGCCACATCATGCAGCTCAAGCAGCATTCCGACGGCACGGATTTCGATCCGCGCGAGCCGGAGAACTGGACGGTGCCCGAGCCCATCCTCGACCCGGATGGCGAGGCCCTCAACCCGATCCAGCGCATTTCGCTTGACATGACCGTGCTGTGCGATTCGGGCCGCTGGTACTACGCATGGCAGCAGGTCGGTAGCATCTGGATCGCCAGCTTCGACCCGGATCGTCCGGCGAAGCTCGCCAGCAAGCCAAAGCAGATCGTCGTGCCGGAATTCGCGTGGGACAACATGATCGCCGAAGGGCCGAACGCCATCGTGCATGACGGAACGATTTTCCTGATCTACTCGGGCTCGCTGGTCGGCATCGACTACACGACCGGTCTGGTCACCGCGCCGGCGGGGCGGGGCGTCGATTTGACCGATGCCAGCGCATGGACGAAGCTCGATTATCCGTTGCAGAAGTCCGGCATGTACAACGGGCGGTGGCAGCTTGGCACGGGACATGGCATGTGGTCTCATGACGAGGACGGCAACCTCATCTACGTGTTCCACAATGCCGAGTACGAGAACGGGCGCTATGGCGGCCGTGACGCCCAGGTGCGCCGCGTGCACTGGTCCAAGGAGGGTATGCCCATTTTGGATATGCAGACGGCGGAAGAGCTTGACCCCGACTATGCTAGGGTGACTATGGAGGTCGGTCGCGAGGGCGACTGGGCTCGCTGAATGCCAGAAGGGGTAGAGGGGTATATATGCCGAAGCGAACTGGGGGAAGCGGCGAGCATGTCGTGACCATGCGCGAGGTGGCCAAAGCGGCCGGCGTATCGATAAAAACGGTTTCCAACGTTGTCAACGATTACGAATTCGTCTCGCAGGCCACGCGCGACAAGGTCAACAAAGCCATCGCGGAACTGGGATACACGGTGAACGTGTCGGCGCGCAACCTGCGCCGAGGGCAGACCGGCATCATCGGCCTGGCCATTCCCGACCTGCAGATGCCGTACTTCGCGCAACTGTCGTCGCTCGTCATCGAGGAGGCGAAGAAGGTCGGCCTGCGCGTGATCGTGGAGCCGACGCAGTATTCGCGTGACGGTGAGCTGGAGGCGTTGCACGGCGCCCAGCAGACGATGATCGACGGCCTGATTTACAGCCCTTTGGAGCTTGGGCAGGATGACGTCGAGCAGCTGAAGGTCGATTATCCTCTCGTGCTGGTCGGTGAACGCATCTTTACCGACCAGGTGGACCATATCGCCACGGAGAACGTCGAAGGTGCGAAGCGGGCCACGCAGTATCTGCTGACGACCGGCTGCCGGCATGTGGCGGTGGTTGGCGTGCATCGTGGCGAGAAGGTCGGTTCCGCCGCGCTGCGCTATCAGGGGTATCTTGAGGCACTGGAGGAGGCCGGCGTCGAATTCGACGATCGGCTGGTCGTCGAATCGGGCATGTGGCATCGTAGCGACGGTGTGAGGGCCATGAACACGTTGCTGGATTCCGGCGTCGAGGTCGATGGCGTCGTCGCATTGAACGACATGCTGGCTTCCGGCGTGATGCATGCCATTCAGATGCGTGGCCTGCGCATTCCCGATGATATTTCCGTGGTCGGCTTCGATAATTCCGACGATTCGCAGTACCTGTCGCCTGCTTTGACGTCGATCGCGCCGGGACTTGAGGCGGTCGCCCGTCTGTCGGTGAAGGTGCTCAAGGAACGCATCGACGGCCGTGACCCGAATGTCGACAGGCCGGGGGAGAAGGTCTTCCGCAAGGTCACATCATCGCTGGTCGTGCGCCAATCCACCAAACTCCCCGCCGATTCCCTCGTTCTCTAAGCGTTCGTCTGCCTGCGGCAAATTTCCTGGCGTACCGGGATACTTTCCGTCCGGCCCTCGTTGCCGTACCCATCGGTTGGCTCTTCCCCAAAGGTGCCGCCGCCGGGCATGGGCGCTCGACCGTAAGCTTGGCCGAACGGCCTTGAGTGTGTCGAGCACCCATGCCTGGCG
>ERZ773208.15-NODE-15-length-148862-cov-23.729717_pt1 | contig 148862 bp, 169 predicted proteins | sample MGYA00581006_ERZ773208 | MGnify/ENA primary metagenome ERZ773208 (study PRJEB29015, sample SAMEA2737793) | human gut metagenome | biome: human gut; feature: human-associated habitat; material: faeces | place: China | collected 2012 ... | reverse complement strand
AAGTTACACCACTTGAAAAAAATGAAGAAAAGAAAACAGAAAATGCAAATAAAGAGCAAGTAAAAAAAGTTGAACCAATAAACCAAAAACCGGTACAACAAAGACCTGCTAATAGAGAATTTAATAGAGATAATCAAAGACCATACAACAGAGAAAATGGACAAAGACCTTATAATAGAGATGGACAAAACAATAGACCATTTAACAGAGATGGGCAAAGACCTTTCAATAGAGATGGACAAAACAATAGACCATTTAATAGAGATGGACAAAGACCTTTCAACAATAATAGAAACCAAGGAAATTTTGGCGGAAGAAGACCATTAGATGAAAGAGGAATTGAGAAAAACATAAAAAATATAATGGCTTCAGATGTAGTAGAAAAAGAAAATGTAAGAGAATACGCAAATAAAGCAATAGATAAACAAAAAAACAACAGATATGAGGAAAAATCGAATAAAAAAGCTTCAAAATCAAGAAGAAATGATTTTGAAGAAATAAGCAGTCATAAATTAAAAGACTTAAAACAAGAGAACAGATTATCAAATATGTTTGATGAAGGTTCTATGTTAGACTATTATGATTTAACAACAACAAGAGGAAGAAGAGGAAAGAAAAAATTACAACAAGGTGAAAACAGAGTAAAACAAAAAATATTTGATTTAACAGATATAACAATACCAGAAACAATAACAGTAAAAGATTTAAGTGCAGAACTTAAAAAAACTAGTGGAGAAATTATAAAAAAACTATTAGGCTATGGAATAATGGCAACAATAAACAATGAAATTGACTTTGATACAGCATTCTTAATAGCAGGAGAGTTTGGAGTAACTGCTCATAAAAAAGAAGTAGTTACAGATGAAGATATTTTATTTGATGATAGTGAAGACAAAGAAGAAGACTTAAAACCAAGACCACCAGTAATTGTTGTTATGGGACACGTTGACCATGGTAAAACTTCTTTACTAGATGCAGTAAGGTCTACAAATGTAATAGAAGGAGAAGCAGGAGGAATTACACAAGCGATAGGTGCATATAAGGTAGAAATAAATGGTAGAGAGATTACATTCTTAGATACACCAGGACACGAAGCATTTACAGCAATGAGAGCAAGAGGTGCTCAAATAACAGATATAGCAATATTGGTAGTTGCTGCAAATGATGGAGTAATGCCACAAACAATAGAAGCAATAGACCATGCAAAAGCTGCTGGAATACCAATTATTGTTGCAATAAACAAAATAGATGTAGAAGGAGCAAATCCAGATAAAGTAAAACAAGAACTTGCAGAATATGGATTAGTTTCAGAAGATTGGGGAGGAGATACTATCTTTGTTCCAATCTCAGCAAAGAAAAAAATAAATATAGATAATTTGTTGGAAATGGTACTTTTAGTTGCAGATATGAAAGAACTAAAAGCAAACCCAAATAAGCAAGCAAAAGGTGTAGTAATAGAAGCAAAACTAGATAAATCAAAAGGGCCAGTAGCAACAATGCTTGTACAACGTGGTACACTAGACATAGGAGATACAATTTTAGTAGGATCAGTTATAGGTAGAATAAGAACAATGACAGATGATAAAGGGCACAAAGTAAAAAAAGCTGGACCATCAACACCAGTAGAAATAACAGGTTTAACAGAAGTGCCAGAAGCAGGAGACACATTCTACGAAGTAAAAGATGAAAAAACTGCGAAACACTTAATGGAAAGAAGAAAACGTCAAGCAAGAGATAAAGCCTTAAAAGCATCATCAAGAGTTACATTAGATGATTTATTTAGCCAAATAGAAAAAGGAAACCTAAAACAATTAAATATTATAGTAAAAGCAGATGTACAAGGTTCAGTAGAAGCTGTAAAACAAGCATTAGAAAAACTATCAAACGATGAAGTAAAAGTTAAAGTAATACATGCAAATGTTGGAGCAATAACAGAAAGCGATGTTACACTTGCAAATGTATCAAATGCAATAATTATAGGATTTAATGTAAGACCACAACCAATAGCAAAAGATATGGCAGATAAAGAAAACGTAGAAATAAAAACATATTCTGTAATATACAATGCAATAGAAGACGTAGAAGCAGCTATGAAGGGAATGTTAGACCCAGTATTTAAAGAAGTAGTAATAGGAAATGCAGAAGTTAGACAAACATTTAAAATTTCAGATGTTGGTACTATTGCTGGATGCTATGTAACAAATGGTAAAGTTGCAAGAAATGCAGGAGTAAGAGTATTAAGAGATAATGTTGTAATACATGATGGTAAACTAATCTCATTAAAGAGAATGAAAGATGATGCAAAAGAAGTTGCAAAAGGATTTGAATGTGGAATTCAAATAGAAAACTTTAATGATATTAAAGAGGGAGATATTATTGAGGCATATATTATGGAACAAGTGAAACAATAATGCATTGTAAACGAACAAAATCAGGCATCTTGCGTTGTCAAACTTCGTAAAAATTTTTGCAACATACAGCGTATAGTCTTAAAAATTTTTACTTGTTTTCCTAGCAATATACCTAATTTATTTCGTTTACTACTAGTATTAAAGAAAGCAATAAAGGAGATAAAATGAATAAACCAAAAGGTGGAGGAAACCGATTAAATAGAATAAATGAAGAATTAAAAAGGGAAATAAGTAATATAATTAACTATGAAGTTACAAATTCAAATGTAACAGGAATGGTCAGTGTAACTTCTGTAAAAATTTCCCCAGATTTAAGATATGCAAAAGTTAAAGTTAGCATATTAAATTCTAGAAATGTTAAACAAACATTGGCAGGTTTAAAATCTTCTTCTGGATTTATAAGAAGTAGGATTGCTCAAAGTGTTAACTTAAGGGTAACGCCAGAATTAGTTTTTGAGTTAGACGATTCAATGGAATATGGAGAAAGAATAGACACAATTCTAAAAGACATAATGAAAGATATTAAACCAAATGAATAAAGGAGATTAAATATGACCCTAGATAATATTATAGAAGAAATAAATAATGCATCAAGCATAGTAATATTAACACATGAAAACCCAGATGGAGATGCAATAGGAAGCAGTTTGGCACTATATAATGGACTAAAACAATTAGAAAAAAATGCTGACGTTATAATACCAGAATACTCAAATACATATAAGTTTTTACCAAATGCAAGTGATATAAAAAAAGAAGGAAATGCAAATTCATATGATTTAGCAATAGCATTAGATTGTGGAGATATAAAGAGATTAAATGGGTTTGCAAAATATTTTGAAGACGCAAATACAAAAATATCAATAGATCATCATAGTGCAAATACAATGTTTGCAGATTATAACTTTGTAAATCCAGCAGCTCCAGCGTGTTGCCAAATATTAATTACAGTTTTAGAAGCACTAGGAGTAACAATTAATAAAGAAATAGGTACATGTTTACTAACAGGAATAATTACAGACACAGGCGGATTTAAGTATTCAGGGGTAACAGCAGAAACTTTTGAATTTACAGCAGAGCTATTAAATAAAGGAGTAAAAGTATCAGACATATATAAAAGAGTAATGCAAACAATATCAAAAACTCAATTTGAATTAAGAAGAATTGCAATGAATAGAATAGAGTTTTTTGAAGATGGAAAGATTACATTTACATACATAACAAAAGAAGATGAAGATAAAGTAAATGCAGGAATAAATGATTACGATGGAATAGTAGAAATGGGAAGAGATATAGAAGGCGTAGAAGTATCAATATTCTTTAGAGAGAAAGATGATGGATATAAAATTTCTTTACGTTCAAACGACTATGTTAATGTTTCTGACATATGCTTAATGTTTTCAGGCGGAGGTCATATAAGAGCCGCTGGAGGTAGCATAAACTTACCATTTGAACAAGCAAAACAAAAAGTAATAGAAGAATGTAAAAAATACTTAAAATAAGGGGAATAAATGGACGGACTAATCTTAATAAACAAGCAAAAAGGTTTTACTTCACATGACGTTGTAAATGTTATAAGAAAAAAATTAAATACTAAAAAAGTAGGACACACCGGTACACTAGATCCAAATGCTACCGGTGTTTTGCCAATTTTAATAGGAAAAGGAACAAAAATTTCTAAATACCTAATGGAACATGATAAAACATATATAGCTACACTTAAATTGGGAGAAAAGACAGATACAGGAGATAGCGAAGGACAAGTTATAGAAGAAAAATCAATACCAAAAGATTTAAGAAAAGAAGATATAAATGATGTTCTACAAAGTTTCTTGGGAAAACAAAAACAACTACCACCAATGTATTCAGCAATTAAAATAAATGGAAAAAAACTTTATGAGTATGCAAGAGAAGGAAAAGAAGTTAAAATCCAACCTAGAAACATAGAAATATATAAAATAGAATTATTAGAATATCAAAACAATAAAATAAAATTTGAAGTAGAATGCTCAAAAGGAACTTATATAAGAACACTATGTGAGGATATATCTCAAAAGCTTGGAACAGTAGGATATATGGAAGAATTACAAAGAACAAAAGTAAACACCTTTAAAATAGAAGATTCAATTTTACTAGATGATATAACATTAGAAAATGCAGAAAAAAACATAATAAAAATAGAAAAAGTTTTTAAAGAAAAAGATAAAATCAATTTAGATAATAAAAAATTAGAAATGTTTTTGAATGGAGTAAAACTAACATATAGTTTATCAGAAGATATATATAGAATATATAATAATGAACATTTTATAGGGATAGGGATACTAAAAAATGGATTATTAAAAAGAGATATAGTAATTTAAAAAACTTTGTGATAGAATTAAATAAATTAAAATTAATATATAGGGGGAATACATATGATGAGCACAGTTAGCTATTTAATTACAATGGCTGGAGGAATGTTTTGGATTTTTAGAGTTGTTGTTGCACTTTTAGACAGTATGCAAAAAGATTTTCCAATTAAACCACTAAATCCAACAATAGAAATAATATTATTATTTGTAACACTAATATGTTTAGTACTTATTGTAAAAAGAAAACTTATAGGAGCATTGATTTATTTTGTATCTTATGGATTATACTTTGGAACAGATATATACAATCAAATTACAGCAATAACAAGCGGACAAACGGAAATTACAGAATATGCAACATTGTTTGTTTCAATAATAGGTGTATTTATAGCGATTTTAACAGTATTAGATATTGCAATAAATAAAGATAGAAAAAGTGCTGCAAGAAATAAAAGGACAGACTGGTTCTATGGAAACGAGGAGTATGAAAGAAAGCTAGATGACAGAGCAGACAAAAATCAATACAAATTTTAAATAATTTGTAAATTAATGTTGAAGAAAATACTTTTATATATTATTATAATTATATATAAAAGAAAGGGGGATATAAATGGAGGATTTATATTACTATTCGTATACAGCAGATATACCTGCTACCACAACAGCAACATTAGGTGCAATGCTTGGAACGTATTCTGCTATTGTTATAGTTTTTTATGTATTGCTTGTTATTGCTCAATGGAAGATTTTCACAAAGGCTGGAGAAGCTGGATGGAAGTCGTTAATACCAATTTACAATATGGTTGTACTTTATAAAATTATAGGTTTATCACCATGGCTACTATTAATCTATTTAGCAGGTATAATACCAGTTGTAGGTTATATAGCTACATTAGTGCTTTCAATAATATCAATGGTTAAACTTGGACAAGCATTTGGCAAAGGTGCAGGATTTATAGTTGGTTTAGTTTTTTTAACACCAATATTCCAAATGATATTAGGATTTGGTAGTGCAGAATATGTTGGACCACAATCTAATAGTTAAAAATAAACTAAAAAAGGCAGAAATGCCTTTTTTGTTTTAAAAACCCCAAGAATGTATGAATATAAAGAACAAAAAAACGAGGAGAAAAAGATATGAAAGAGAGAATAGTAAAACCATTTACAATGTGGAAACACTTTAAAGGAACAAGAGCTTTTGTAATTACAGTAGCAGAACATAGTGAGACAGGAGAAAAATTGGTTGTTTATCGTTGTATGGATAACAATGGAAAAACTAATCATAAAGACGGAATTTATGTAAGACCATTGAATATGTTCCTATCAGAAGTAGACCATAAAAAATATCCAGATGTTACTCAAAAATATCGCTTTGAAGAGATTATAGATTAAAAATGAGTAGAAGACTATAGCAAGTGATTAGTTGAAAATCACTTGCTTTTATGTTAAAATATAAAAGTATTAAATAAAAATAAGGTGAAAAATATGAATGAAAATAAAACTAATATAAATTGGTTGATTACGATTTATTGCAACCCCTAGCAAAAACCTTATAAATAAAGGCTTTTCTTGATTTTTGATCTTGCACATTTTTGATGAAAAAAGCCTAAAATCATTCAAAATAGATAAAAATATAGCAAATTTAATGATATTTATGATGGGAATTAGAATGGTGATTACGTCATTGCAACCCCCTAAAAAAAAATCGCCCTTGAAACAAGAAAATAGTTGTTACACATTTTCATTTGCTAAAAAAATATAGTATCATATTTATATGAAATGAGAGTGTGATAAAAATGAAAAAAATAAAATTAAAAGTTGATAATATAGAATATGGAATGCTTGTGAATGGATTAGTTGAATTAAGAAATAAATTATTAAGAGAAAAAGAAGATACATCTCCTGTTGATGAATTATTATTAAGGTTAGTAGATAAGAAATAAATAACATATAACATATTTTGAACTGGTAGTAAAATATCAGTTCTTTTTTTGTGCCTTGAAAGGCAGTACATAGCCATTTTATTTAAGATGGCTAAATATAAAAAGAAAGGAGGAGATGAAAATGTCACAATGTAGAGTAATTGCTGTTGCAAATCAAAAAGGTGGCGTTGGTAAAACTACTACAACTTTTAGTTTAGGAGTAGCATTATCAAAAATGGGTAAAAAAGTTCTTTTAGTAGACGCTGATCCACAAGGCGATTTAACAACTTATATGGGTTGGTATGAACAAGATAAATTACCATTAACATTAGCAGACCTAATGGAACAGTCTATGAATGATGAGCCAATAAGGGCAAAGGAAGCGATATTACACCATAAAGAGAATGTAGACTTAATTCCATCTAATCTTGATTTATCGGCAATGGAAATGTCATTAGTAAATGCAATGAGTAGGGAGTACACTATGAGAAATTGTTTGTCAGAAGTCAAAAAAGATTATGACTATATTATTTTAGACTGTATGCCTAGTTTAGGAATGGTAACAATAAATGCTCTTGCTAGTGCTGATAGTGTAATTATACCGATACAGTCGCAATATCTTGCTGCGAAAGGTATGACACATTTATTGAAAACAATTTCAAAAGTAAAAAGACAAATTAACCCAGATTTAAAAGTAGATGGTGCATTATTAACTTTGGTAGATAAAAGGACAAATTTATCAAAAGAAATGAAAGTACAATTACAAGAGAATTACGGAAGTTTATTAAAACTTTTTGATACTCAAATACCTCTTGCAATTAAAACAGCAGAATCTACTTCACGAGGTAAAAGTATATTTACCTATGACAAAAATAGCAAGGTGGCAGAAGCATATTCTTCATTTGCAAAGGAGGTGGTTGATATTGGCAAAGAACGAAGCAAAAATGCCGTTACCAAAGTTAGATGAGTTATTTACAACAGAGGAAGAAAGACAAACGGCTAATTTAGAAAAAGTTATTGATATACCAATAACAGAAATTGAGGACTTTCCAAATCACCCATTTAGAGTTATTGTAAATGATGAATTAAAAGAAATGGCAAGTAGTATAGAAAAAGATGGCGTACGAGAGCCTGCGTTAGTAAGATCAATAGGAAATGGTAAATATCAAATGATTTCTGGACATAGAAGAAAGAAAGCAAGTGAAATTGCAAATAAAAATACTATGCCTTGTATTGTTCGAGATTTAACTGATGAGCAGGCTGCAATTATAATGGTTGATAGTAACTTGCAACAAAGACAAAAAATACTATTTAGTGAAAGAGCATTTGCTTATAAAATGAAATTAGAAGCAATGACACATCAAGGCAAGAGAAATGATTTAACTTCTGACCAAGTTGGGGAGAAGTTGACATCAGTAGAAAAATTATCTGCTAATAGTCCAGATAGCAAATCACAAATACAAAGATATATAAGACTTACTGAACTAATAAAGCCATTGCTTGATATGGTCGATAATGAAGAAATTGCATTTAGTCCAGCAGTAGAACTTTCATTCTTAACAAAGCAAGAACAAAAATGGCTTATGAATAGTATTGAATGTAATGTTGCTACACCATCGTTATCTCAAGCTCAAGAGTTGAAACGATTAAGTCAAAGTGGGAATTTAGATGAAGATAAAATCGAAGAACTTTTGAGCCAACAAAAGCCAAATCAAGTAGAAAAATTAAAACTTGATTTCAAAAACCTAACTCCAAAAATGCCAAGAGGTATGCCAAAGGAGAAATATGCCGATCACATTTACAAAGCATTGGACTTTTACAACAGGTATTTGGAAAAAAAGCGAAGTATGGAAGCAAGGTAGTGGGAGTATCTTTTACGGTAAATCCCTCCTTACAAACCTCCCTAGTATATTACTAACTGTAATACTAACTGAAAAAAAATATATAATTACACAAATGCAAGAATAAATATTTTAGATTATACTAATACCAAAGGAAGTGATTGGTATGAGAAAAAAAGTTGTAGTTGTAATTATTTTTGTGCTCTTGATTGCTATTGGTGTTGCAATATTTACACTAAACAGAGAAAATGCGAAAACAGAGGTGGAAGAAAAAGTGAACGTGGGAAGTGAAATTGAAGAAACAAATGAGATGAAAGAAAATATAGAAACGGTTAATGAAACAGAAAAGGCAGAAACTTCAAATGGAGCGACAGAAGAAAAACAAGAGGAGCAAGAAAATAAAGAGGCTCAAAGGAATACCGAAAAACAAACTACTGTAACTCCAAAAGAGGAAACGAAACAGTCTGTTAAAACGGAGCAAAGCGAAAACAAATCTCAAATTCAAGAAGAACAATTACCAACTCAAAATCCACCAACTACTAGCAATGTTCAAGAAGAAATACAGGAGCAAACACCACAAGTTGATGAGGAATATGAAAGGTTAAAAAAACAGGTGGAATATGATACTTACGAGGAATGCCAGAAAGCAGGTTTTGAAAAAGCCTTTGCAGACACAGTAAATATATTGGGTTTTAGTTGTCAAGAAATAATTTATAAAGGCGAAGTGTTAGGATATAAGTTACACATTGATTATACAAATCCAATGGAATAATTAAATAAAATTTTAGTTATAAGCGACCAATAAAACGGTTGCTTTTTTTAATTTAGGAAAGGAAATGATAGAGTATGAAAAAGAAAAAATTATTATCAGTATTGTTAATAGCACTTACTTTGTTTGAAGTATTTGCTTTTTCTATACCAGCAATAGTAAGTGCAGCGACAAATGAAACATTATCACATCCAAAAGTACCAGATGTATGGTACACAAGACGTGGTGGTGGAAAGCCATATATGTCAGCACAATATGAAACTTATACGATGAACGGAAAGGTTGTCTATTGCATAGAGCCGGGAATTGATATTGCTACAACAAGTTATTTAGGCTATGATGGATTACAGTCATCTCCATATAGTGATGAGATCAATAAAAAAATAGAACTTATTGGTCACTATGGATATGACTATCCCGGACATCAAACATTAAGATATAGAATGGCTGCACAAGCCCTTATATGGGAAACAACAGGTGGTCAAATTGTAGAATTTTGGACTCAAGCCTCTGGATATGGGGATTATATCAACATAGACGCAGAGAAAAATGAAATAATGAGATTAGTAAATTCTCATTATAATAAACCTAGCTTCAATGGAACAACACAAGAAGCAGTAATAGGTCAAGAATTTAAACTAACTGATACAAATGGTGTATTAAGTGAATATGAAGTTTATAGTTCTGATGGACTTTCTGTTAGAATAGATGGAAATGATATATATGTCACACCACTTGAAGTTGGTGAGCAAACATTAAATGTCGTAAGAAAACATTACGATAATTTTACAACTATTGTGTATTTAGGAAATGGAGTAAATTCTCAAAAAATGGGTTATTTTAGATTTTCTGATCCAGTAGTTGCTTCTGTTAAAGTCGATACCAAAGGTGGAGATGTAACAGTAGAAAAGAAAGATAATGATACTCAAACAAACGAGCCACAAGGTGTTGAAGCAACACTAGAGGGAGCAGTTTATGGTATTTATAATCTTAATGATGAATTAGTAGAAAAAGTTACAACAAAAGCAGATGGTACAGTAACAAGTCCAATTTTACCAGACATTGGAACATTCTATTTACAAGAAATTAGTCCAAGTACAGGTTATGAATTAGACACAAATAAATACTATTTTGAAATTACTACCGAAGATTTACACCCTGCAATTAGTGTGTATGAGCAAATCATTAAAAGAGATGTTGAAATCAATAAGTATTATGCAAGTGCAGAAACAGGAATTTTAAAGCCAGAAGTCAATATCGAATTTGGTATTTATGATAGTAAGGGAAATCACGTTACAACTGTTAAGACAGATGAACAAGGTTACTCAAAAGTTAATCTCGTTTATGGCACTTATACAGTAAAACAACTTAATGCAACAGATGGACACGAAAAAGTAAAAGACTTTAAAATAGTTGTTAATGGAAATTCACCAGAAACAATAAGATATTCATTATCAAATGCTCCAATTACAGCAAAATTAAAACTTGTAAAGACAGATTCTGAATCTGGAAAAGTTATACCTTATGAAAATGTAACCTTTAAAATTAAAAATCTTGATACTGGAGAATATGTATGTCAAAAAGTAACTTATCCAGATAAAGAAGAAATCTGTGAGTTTAAAACTGATAAGAACGGTGTATTTATTACTCCATACCCTTTAACAAGTGCCACTTATCAAATCGAGGAACTAACAAGTCCGTCTGGCTATCTTTTAAATGAAGAAGGTATTGTATTTAGATTAGATGAGAATAGTACAATTATCGAAGATGATGATTATGGCAAATATATTGAAGTTGAATTTGCTAATGATAAAATAATGGGCGAAGTTGTAATCGAAAAAACAGGAGAAGCATTTACTATTGAAGATGGAAAATACTCTTATGAAGAAATCAAATTAAGTGGAGTAGAGTTTTCAATTTATGCAGATGAGGACATTATTACACCAGATGGTGTTACTCATTATAAAAAGGGCGAGTTCATAAAATCCATTGAAACAGGATCAGAGGGAACTGCCACATTTACTGACCTTTATTTAGGAAAATATCTAATTAAGGAAACCAAGACAGTAGATAATCACGTTATTGATACAACTGAACACAAAATTGAATTAACTGAAATTGATAATAAAACTGCTATTGTATCTGAAACATTAAAATTAAAAAATGAATTGAAAAAGGGAGAACTTGAATTTACAAAAACTGATTTAGTAAATGGAGAGCCTATTCCAAATACAGTTATTGAAATCTATGTAGAAGATACAGATGAACTAATTTTCACAGGAGAAACTGATGAGAATGGTCAAATTAAAATTACTGACCTAGTTGCAGGAAAAAAATACTATATTTTAGAAAAGGAAAGTGCAACTGGCTATGTAATAACAGATGAAAAAGTTACTTTTGAAATCACAGAAGATGGCGAGGTAATTAAAGCAGAAATGAAAAATAAACCTATTACAGGTACTCTTGAATTTACAAAAGTAGATTTATCAACAGGAACACCATTACCAAATACACTAATAGAAATTTATAATGACAAAGATGAATTAGTATTTAGTGGTAGAACTGATGAAAATGGAAAAATTGTTATTGAAGAAATGAGATATGGTCGCTATTATATTTTAGAAAAAGAGGCACCAGAGGGCTATATCCTTAATGAAGAAAGAATGTATTTTGAAATTCTTGAGGATGGAGAAATTGTAAAAGCCACAATGGAAAATGAAAAAGTTGTTGTTGAAGTTCCAAATACAGGAATTAACGATTATCATATTCTTGAAATTGTTGGTGGATTACTAATTATAAGTGGAATAGGAGTTGTTGTTTATGTTAAAAAAAGAAAAAAACAACAATAAGAAAGGCAAAAAGAGTCAACTTTTAATAGTTGGCTCTTTGCTTATCTTAATTGGTATTAGTGTAATTGGAATTAAAATATTCCTTGATGTAAGAGCAGATAATTTAGAAGATATTGCTTTGGTAGAATTTTATGAAGAACAAGAAAAAATTGATAATGAAATACCAACTGAAACAGAAGAAACAGATAATACAACTGAACAAGCAAAAAGTACAAATTCCCTAGATTATATTGCAGTTTTAAAAATACCTAGTATAGGACTAGAAAAAGGATTAGTTGCTAAAGATAGTTACTATAATAATGTAAATCGAAACATTAAAATACTAGATGAATCAGATATGCCTGATCAAGAAAATGGAAATGTTATTTTAGCTGCACATAGTGGAAATGGAAGAACAGCATTTTTTAAAAATCTTGATAAATTACAAATAGATGACACGGTTAGTATTTTCTACAATGGATATGAGTATAAGTACAGAATGATAAATACTTATGATGTAGAAAAAACTGGAAGTGTTGAGATAACAAGAAATGCCCAAAAAAGTACTTTAACACTAATAACGTGCAGACATAATACTAATAAACAAATAGTAATTATATGTGAATTGGTAGAAAAGATATAGAGGAGGGATAAAATGGAGGTAAAGTATAGTTTAAATCTAATTACAAAAACATTAGAAAAATTATTTAAAGCAGGTTTTAATACAGATAAAAAAATACTTGCAATGCAAATGGCAGATTTAAAAAAAATACCAACATTATCTTCTGCCGAAATAATGACTATTATTGAGTTCAAAGAAGCAATTAAAAATAAAAAGATAATTGCTTTTTTAAGTGGAAATTATGAGAAAGGAAATGAGAGCAAATGAAAACATTTGAAGTAGATGTAAATATAAATGGAAAAATTACTTTTGAAGTTCAAGCTCATAATAAAAAAGAAGCACAATCAAAAGTAGATGAATTACTAGCAAATACTGCTTTGAAAGAAGCATTAGAAAAATATCAAAATAATATTTCTTTAGTCAGCAAAGTAAAAGAAAATAGAGATTTAGAAAGATAGAAAGGAGATTATAAAATGCCATATCAAAAAAGAATACCACCTGTAAAAGTGGAATTAAGTATAGAAAAATTTAATTTATTAGTGGAAATGCTTACAAGATATACACAAATGAGTGATGAAAGAGTTGCACAACTTGCAACCAAAATGAAAGATAAACTATTAAGATATAGTATTCCAAGAACAGAGGAAGAACAAGATACAAAAGTTGATATTAGATTTTATCCTAATGAAGCGTCAGAAATTATATATATGCTAATTTACAATGTAGATGACCTAGATATTAGTACCAATTATTTTGAAGTCCTACAAAAGGTAAGAGAAGCAAAAAAACAAGAAATGAATAATGAATAAGAAGCAAAATATAAAACAGAATGGAGGTGACTATATTGGCTAGAAGAATTAGAGATATTACAGAATTATATGGAGAAACATTAAAAGAAATAAGCAAAAGCCCAGATGAGTGGCTTTCATTTATGGAATGTGCTGCAATGAATTATAAATATTCTTTCTCCGATCAAGCACTTATATATGCCCAAAAGCCAGAAACTGTTGCTTGTGCTGAAATTGAAACTTGGAATCGAAGTTTTAAAAGATGGGTAAATAAAGGAGCAACTGGTATTGCTCTACTTACCGAAAAAAATGGGTATCCGTTTTTAAGATATGTGTTTGATGTATCAGATACTAATAGTAGATTAGGTAAAAACTTTCTTCTTTGGACAGTAACAAAGGCTTATGAAGAAAATGTTATAGAAGCATTAGAAAACAGATATGGAGAATTAGAGAATAAAACCTCTCTTGCTACTGCAATTATTTCATCTGCATATAATATGGTAGAGGATAACTTGCCCGATTATTTAGAAGATTTGAAACAATTTTCTGATAATAGTATGTTAGGCTCGCAAGATGATAACCATATTAAAGCAACATATCAGACTTTATTATCAAATAGTGTTGCTTTTATGATGATGAAAAGATGTGGTATTGATCCTACTGAATATTTCAAAGCAGATGATTTTAAAGATATACAAGAGTTCAATACTTATGACACAATAACTAGATTAGGTATTGCTACAAGTGATATATCTGAAATGGGTTTGCGTGAAATATATGCTACTATTAAAAATGTACGAAAAAATGAAATAGATAAAATTCGCACATTTGATAAAGAAAAACAAATAGATTATGATATAAGTGAAAACAGAAATATTGAAAGTGAAAGGAGCGAGGAATATGCAAAAAGTAACTTACACAATGCAGGGAGATTACAAAATACCAGACCTAATGTTGCCACCGAAAGAGAGGAAAGAAGTCAATGGGAAATACGCATTGATGAGGCTAAACTACCTAAAAGAACACAAGAAAGCATTATACACAACACTCCTAATGAAAGACCAGTTGATGGAACATCTATCAGAGATACAGGAACAATCAGAAATGAGAGTGGAACAATTAGTATCACAGATGATGATAAAAGAGAATATCAACGAGGAATTGAAACAACAAGACCAGATGAAGTGGGTAGGCTTAATGAACAACTTGAAGATGATAGCAGAGGAGATAACAATGAAAGAACTAATTTACAATTAGGAGTATTTGATAAGGACAGTCATCACTGTCCTTATGTCGTTATAGACGCAAAAGTAAATCAAATATTAAGTTCTGCTAATTTAAAAGTTACTAATGAAGAAATTAGAAATTATTTTGAAACCGAAAAAGATAAAACTAAAAGAGCAGAATATTTAAAAAATGCTTTTGATAATGTCTATGTTGGTATTTATGTCGGTACTGAATTATATGGGTATAAAGCATTTGACAATGGACTTTTAATTTGGAAAGGAAACTTCTTATCAAGAGATACCGAAAGTTTTATAAGTTGGGAAGATTTAACTGAACATTATAATTCAATGATATTGTTGAAACAGTTATATGATAGAAAACAGAAGTTACCTACTGAAAAAGAACAATTATCATTACTAGACCTTACTGAAGAACAAGAAAGACCAGAGTTAGAATTTTCACAAGAATTCATAGATACTTTTTTTCAAGAGCAAAACTCTGAAAGAAAGTATTATATTTATAGACAATTACAAAGCAGTTTATCTACAAGTGATAATATAACATTTTTAAAAAATCTTTATGGAATAAGTGGAAGTAGTCATACGGTAAAAGGCTCTGGTGTTGGGTTTAATAGCAATGGTAAAGGAATTACTTTATATCGAGGATATGAAGCAGATGAGATAGAAGTATTATTGAAATGGAATACTATTGAAAAACGATTAAAAGAACTAATAAGTTTGGATCGTTATCTAAACCCAAAAGAAAAAGAATATTATCCAACGTGGTTAGAAAAATATGAAAATAGTCAAAGAGAAGAATATAAAGATGAAAATGTTTTAGAACAAGAAGAACAAAATGATATTGAAATAGTAGAACAACAAGAAGATTTTATTGAAGAATATGAGTATCATTTAGGAGATAAAGTATATATTGGTGCAGAAGAATACGAAATTCTTTCATTTGATGAAAACACAGTTAGATTATATGATTATCAATATCCTTTGTTTAATAAGGAAATGACACGAGAAGAATTTGATAGGAAAGTTCAAGAAAATCCTGCTAATGACCATTTAAAGGTAAAGAAAAGTAAGACAGTAGAAGAAATAACTCCAAAAGAAGAAACAAAAGAAGAAATACAGGAGCAAACACCACAAGTTGATGATCTTGTGGGAGAACATCTAACAATAGATAATAGAGAGTTTATTGTTGATACTATCCATAATGATAGAGTATCTTTAAGAGATGTTACTTTTCAAGGTGCAACTGGCTTTCCTATATTTAGAGAAGAAAATATAGACTATGTAAAAGAATTACTGACTGAAAAAGAAAAGACAGAATTTGTACCTGCTTTTGAAAAAAAGAAAAAATCGAAAGTTACTACTTTTGATTTACACCCAGAAATTAAAAATGAAGATAGGCACAATTTTCATATTACTGATGATATGTTAGGTATTGGAACAGATAGAGAAAAGTTTAATCGAAATGTTGAAGCAATTAAAGTTTTGAAATTGTGTGAAAAAGAAAATCGTTTTGCTACACCAGAAGAACAAAAAGTGTTATCTCAATATGTTGGATGGGGTGGATTACCACAAGCCTTTGATGAGAAAAATAGTTCTTGGGCGAGTGAGTATTTAGAATTAAAGAATTTGCTAGATGAAGATGAATATAAATCAGCAATGGAATCAACTTTAACTGCTTTTTATACACCACCAGTAGTTATTAGAACAATGTATAAAGCACTAGAACAAATGGGTATGAAAACGGCAAATATCCTAGAGCCTGCGTGTGGTACGGGTAATTTTATAGGAATGTTGCCAGAAACTCTTAATGAATGTAAATTATACGGAGTAGAGCTTGATAAAATATCTGGTAAAATAGCCCAACAATTATATCAAAAGAGTTCTATTGCAGTACAAGGATTTGAAAATACTGCACTTCCAGACTCTTTTTTTGATGGTTGTATTGGAAATGTCCCATTTGGAGATTTTAAATTACTAGATAAAAAGTATGATAAACACAATTTTTTGATTCACGATTATTTCTTTGCGAAAGCCATAGATAAAGTAAGACCGGGAGGAGTTATTGCTTTTATCACGAGTAAAGGTACACTTGATAAGGAAAGTCCTACTGTACGAAAATATATTGCTCAAAGAGCAGACCTTTTAGGTGCTATTCGTTTGCCGGATAATACTTTCAAAGCAAACGCAGGAACAAAAGTAACTTCAGATATTATATTCCTACAAAAAAGAGATTCTATCACAGATTTAGAGCCAGAGTGGGTGCATTTAGATACAAATGAAGATGGTATCAAAATGAATAAATATTTCATAGATCATCCAGAGATGATTTGTGGAAATATGGTAATGGAATCTACACAATTTGGTATGGACTCTGCTTGTAAAGCAAATGAAGATACTACACTTGAAGAACAATTAAATAAAGCAATTCAAAATATACACGCTGAAATAAAAGAATATGAATTTGATGACATAGAAGAAAATGAGGAAGATTTATCAATTCCTGCTGATGTAAGTGTTAGAAACTTCTCATACACATTAGTAGATAATAAAATATATTATCGTGAAAACAGTAGAATGTATCCACAAGAATTACCACTTACTACTCAAAATAGAATAAAAGGCTTAATTGAAATTAGAGATTGTGTTAGAACTTTAATTGAACTACAAACAGAAGATTATCCAGACGAAGATATAAAGCAAGAACAAAGAAAGTTAAATGTTTTATATGATAATTTTACAAAAAAATATGGTCTTATCAATAGCAGAGCAAATACCTCTGCTTTTTCTAACGATAATAGTTTTTATTTATTATGTTCGTTAGAAATATTAGATGAAAATAAAGAATTAAAATGCAAGGCTGATATGTTCACAAAAAGAACTATTAAGCCAAATATTGAAATAACAAAAGTTGATACTGCCCAAGAAGCATTAGTTGTATCTATATCTGAAAAGGCAAGAGTTGACCTTGATTATATGCAAAAATTAACTGGTATGGATATGGATAAAATGATAAAAGATTTAGAGGGACAGATATTCAATGTTCCAACTTACGGTGATCCAAATATATGGGTAACTGCTGATGAATATTTGAGTGGTAATGTTAGAGAAAAATTAAAAATAGCCGAAGAATTTTCTAAAACAGATTCAAGGTTTGAAACAAATGTAAAACATTTAAAAGAAGTACAACCCAAAGATTTAGAAGCAAGTGAAATTGCCGTAAGATTAGGTGCAACGTGGTTGCCACCAGAAGATATAGAAGAATTTATGTGGTATTTACTAACTCCATCTTGGTATGTAAAAGATAGTGTGAAAGTTCATTATATGGAAAGTACAGCCCAATGGAGTATTGAAAATAAAAACTATGATAGAGGAAATGTAAAAGCCAATTCTACTTTTGGTACTCATAGAGTAAATGCTTATAAAATTATAGAAGAAACACTTAATTTAAAAGATGTAAGAGTTTATGATTATACAATAGATGATGAGGGTAGGCGAGTACCAGAATTAAATAAAAAAGAAACGGCTATTGCACAAGCAAAGCAAGAACAAATAAAGAGTGCTTTTGAAGAATGGATATGGACTGATCCAGAACGTAGACAAAGACTATGTAAAATATATAATGAAAAATTTAATTCAATTCGACCAAGAGAATTTGATGGCTCACATATTAGATTTAATGGAATGAATCCAGAAATAAAACTACGAAAACATCAAATAAATGGAGTAGCAAGAATACTTTATGGAGGTAATACCTTATTAGCACACGAAGTTGGAGCAGGGAAAACGTTTACAATGGTTGCTGCAGCTATGGAAGCAAAAAGATTAGGACTATGTAATAAAAGTATGTTTGTAGTACCTAATCATATTGTGGAACAGTTTAGTTCAGAATTTCTGCAATTATATCCATCTGCGAACATTCTCGTAACGACAAAGAAAGACTTTGAAACTGGTAATAGAAAGAAGTTTTGTTCACGAATCGCAACAGGAGATTATGACGCAGTTATTATCTCACACAGTCAATTTGAAAAAATACCAATGTCTGTTGAAAGACAAACACAAATACTACAAAAGCAAATAGATGACATTATGCGAAGCATAGCAGATTTAAAAGAAAATCACGGAGAAAGATTTACTATCAAACAGTTAATGAAAACACAAAAGACTTTGGAAACAAAATTAAAGAAATTAAATGACACATCAAGAAAAGATGATGTTGTCACATTCGAGGAGTTAGGTGTCGATAGAATATTTGTTGATGAAGCACATTATTATAAAAATCTCTTTCTTTATACAAAGATGAGAAATGTGGGTGGTATTGCCCAAACAGAAGCACAAAAATCTAGTGATTTATATATGAAATGTCGCTATCTTGATGAATTAACTGATGGAAAAGGTGTTACGTTTGCCACAGGAACACCAGTAAGTAATAGTATGGTAGAATTATATACAATGCAAAGATATTTGCAGTATGCAGAACTTGAAAAAAGAAATCTCCAAAACTTTGACGCTTGGGCTTCGACCTTTGGAGAAACAGTAACTGCCATAGAACTTGCACCAGAGGGTACAGGTTATCGTGCTAAAACAAGATTTGCAAAATTCTATAATCTACCAGAATTACTTGCAATGTTTAAAGAAGTTGCTGATATTCAAACATCAGATATGCTTAATCTACCAGTACCAAAAGCAAACTATGAAAATGTTGTGGTAAAGCCTACTGAATTACAAAAAGAAATGGTTGCAGAACTTGCAGAGCGTGCTGAAAGAGTAAGGAATAAAATGGTGGACTCATCTATTGATAATATGCTTAAAATTACGAATGATGGTAGAAAATTAGCACTAGACCAAAGACTTATGAATGAAATATTACCAGATGATCCAAACAGTAAAGTGGCTACCTGTGCTAAAAATATTTATCGTATATGGGAAGAAAATAAAGACCAAAAACTTACTCAACTTGTATTCTGTGACTTGTCCACTCCACACAATGACGGTAAGTTTAATGTATATGATGACTTAAAGAAAAAACTAGAAGAAATGGGTGTACCAGAAGATGAAGTACAATTTATTCATTATGCAAATACTGATATTAGAAAGAAAGAATTATTTGCAAAAGTTAGGAAAGGAATTACCAGAGTTTTAATGGGCAGTACCCAGAAGATGGGTGCTGGAACTAACTGCCAAGATAAACTTATAGCATTACACGATCTTGACTGTCCGTGGCGACCTAGCGATTTAATACAACGCTCTGGAAGAATTGTCAGACAAGGAAATAATAATCCAGAGGTGTTTATCTATCGCTATGTAACTGAGGGAACATTTGACGCATATCTTTATCAGTTGGTAGAAAATAAACAAAGATTTATTTCACAAATAATGACATCTAAAACCCCAGTAAGAAGTGCAGAAGATATTGATGAAACAGCTTTATCTTATGCTGAAATTAAATCTCTTGCTTCTGGTAATCCTCTAATAATTGAAAAGACAGAACTTGATACAGAGGTTGCTAAATTAAAATTATTAAAGCAAAGTCATTTAAGTCAGATATATGCAATAGAAGATAAAATAATTAAATATTATCCTAATGAAATTAAAAGATTAGAAACAAAAATATTAGATTTAAAAGAAGATATAGGACTATTAAATAGTCATTTGCAGACTGAAGAAATCAAGTTTGATAGTATGGTTATTAAAGATAAAACCTATACAGATAGAATGGAAGCAGGAAATAAAATATTAGAAATTTGTAAAGGTATGACTAATCCAGAGCCAATAGAATTGGGAGAATATAAAGGATTTAAAACAAGTATTGAGTTCGATAAAATAGGAAGAACTTTTAACTTGATTTTAAAAAATAAATTGTCTTATGAAGTTAGTTTAGGAACTGATCCTAGTGGAAATATTACACGTATTGATAATAAATTAAAAGATATAAACGAAATATTAAAAGATACTATAACATCACTAGAAGATACCAAATTACAATTTGAAAATGCAAAAGAAGAAGCAAAAAGACCTTTCAAACAAGAGCAAGAATTAAAAGAAAAATCTAAAAGATTAGATGAATTAAATATAAAATTAAATATGAATGATAAGGAAAAAGAAGTAATAGATTTCTCTGATAATGAAGAAGTAGAGTGTCAAACCTACGAAAAGGCTTATGCAAGATAATTTGCACATTTGTTTATCTTCTTTTGATTATTTATAATGGTTGCAGGAAAGGAAGAATTATATGTCAAGTGAAGATTTTGAATTGATGAATAAATTGTCTATAAACATTATGATTTATAGAATAAAAGCCAACTTGAGTCAAGAAGAATTATCAATAATTATAGGCAAACCCAAAGATTATATTGAAAGATTAGAAAGCCTTAAATTGAAAAAGATTCCTCCTGTGGCTGTTGTAATAGATATATGTAAAACATTAAATACCAGTTTGGAATCTTTAATAGGAGAAAATTATTTTCAAAAAATTGTTATGGAGGGAATTTAAAATGAGTGATAATAATTGTAGGTTGAAAACAATAGTTACAAACAATATTAAATATTATCGAGAGCAAAATAATTTAAGTCGAGAGGAATTATCAGTAAGACTTGGTAAGACAAAAAAGTTTATAGAAAATTTGGAACAAGAAAAATATAAGAAAGAGCCAACACTTGTTTTAGTAGAGAATATATCAATTATTCTAAATGTTCCAATAGTAAAATTCTTTACTGAAAGGGAAAGCGATTAGAGAAATCTAGTTGCTTTTTTTATTGCAATTAAAAACAAAGAAAGGTGGAAAATATTATGAATATTAGAGAAGAATTATATAGTAAAATGGAAAAAGAGTATGATCTTTTTATTGAGAATTTAAAACAATTATCTCCGGAAAAAATTATAGATAGTGCCTATGAAAAAGTTATGAAAGAGGAACTTGTTTCAATGTTTTATCCAGAATATGAGAAGTATGATATTAGTGATATTAAAGCATTAAATAAATGTGAAAAGCCACTTGAAGAACTTTATCAAGGATGGATGGATTTTGATGGAGGAATACACGAGTCATTAGAATATAGTATAGATGATACAATAGAAACTTTAAAAAGAGAACAAAAAGAAAAGAATAAATCTATGGAAAGGTAGTGATATATATGGCTTACTACCCACCAGAGATTATTCAAAAAGTAAAACAAATGGACTTACTAACTTATTTAAAAAACTATGAGCCAGAAGAATTAGTACAGTTCAATAGAAATACTTTTATGACCAAAACTCACGATAGTTTAAAAATAAGTAATGGTATGTGGTATTGGTTTTCAAGAGGAATTGGTGGCAAAAGTGCATTAGAATATTTAATACAAGTAAAAGAATATTCTTTTTTAGAAGCAGTAGAAACTATTGTTGGTAAAGTAGCAGTTGTACCACCAAGACCTTATAAAAGTTACTCTACAAAAAAGGAAAATAGATTATATTTACCAAAGAAAGCACCAAATAATGATAAGGCAAAAGCATATCTAGTTAGTAGAGGAATTGATGAAAATATCATACAAGAATGTATAGATAATGATTTGATTTATCAAGATTATCCTAACAATAATGTTGTGTTTGTTGGATATGATAACAATAAAAACGCAAGGTATGCAATGTGTAGAGGAACAAATGAAAGTAGATATATGAAAGAAGCAACAGGAAGCCATAAGGCTTTTTCTTTTAGATTAGAGGCACTAGAAAAAACAGATAAAATACACCTATTTGAAAGTGCTATTGATTTACTTTCTTATGCTACTTTGATGAAAATATATAACCTTGAATGGTATAATGAAACACTTATATCATTAGGAGGAGTTTATCAACCTGCCAAAGAAATAAAGGATAGTTCATTACCAATTTCTTTAAAATATTATCTTAATGAACATCCAGAAATTAAAAAGATTATTCTCCATTTAGATAATGACAATGCAGGTAGAAACTCATCATTAGCAATTCAAACATTGCTAAAAGATAAGTATGAAATCATTGATGATCCACCAAAAGTTGGAAAGGACGTCAATGATTTTTTGTGTAAAAAATTAGGAATAAATCCAAAGAAAAACAGAGAAAGGGAAAGGTAAAATTATGAGATTTGATTATTATAAATTAGCAAAAATTTTAAAGGACAGAAGAAATCAATTAAAACTTACAATAAGAGATATTGAAGATTTAATTGATGTAAGTCATAGTGAAATATCACGAATTGAAAATGGTTTTAAGCCAAAAATTGATGTAGTAACTTTAATAAAATTATGCGAAATTTTAGATTTGGATTTTGTGAATTTATTAAAAGAAACTAATTATTTAGTTGGTAAAAATTTTAGAAAGAGAGGAATGGAAAGTATGAAAAAGTTTAAAGTTTTAGTACAAAAATCAAAACAAATTGAAATGGAAGTTGGAGCAGAAAGTGAAGAAAAAGCAGTTGAAATGGTAGATGAAATTTTAAATGAAGTAGATTTATTTGAGTTAGATGGAATGGAAATTGCAAATGAATTTACTGAAATGGAAATTGAAGAAGTTGAAGATGATAATGAAGAAATCGAGGAAGAATTTACAGAAGAAACTAATGAAAAATGTTGTAAAAATTGCCCATATTTTTGTTCAGAATGTGGAAGATGTTTACTTTAAGAACAGGCTATCTTCAAGAAAGGTATGTCCTAGCCAGCACTGAATATATACTCCCGTATATATTCGTATGTGGGGAAAGTCCCCAAACCCCTTATGAGAATATCAGAGCCAATATTTAAAAATATGTTGGCTCTTTTTCTTATTAAAAAATATGAGAGAAAGGAAAATGAAATATGAAAGAATTATTATTTTTTATAATGGGTTTGATCATTGGTGGTTTATCAATGACAACTCTTATGTGTTGTTTACAGATTAACAGAATAAATGAAATGGAAGCAAAATGTGCAGAGTTAGAAAAAGCAAATACGGAGGTGCAAGATGAGAAATAGAAATATAAAAAAACAAGTATGGCTTAATAGAGAAGAAGCAACACAATTAAAAAAGAAAGCAAAGAAAGTTGGACTTAATGAATCGGAGTTATTAAGAAACTTGATTATAGGTTTTGAGCCGAGAGAAAAACCGGGCGAAGAATTTTATGACACAATGAAAGAGATGAGAGCAATAGGAAATAATCTTAATCAAATTGCAAGAAAAGCACACTCACTTAATTTCATTGATGAGCCACTATATAGAAAAGAAGCAGAAAAGTGGAATCAGTTTATGCTTAAAGTAAAAAAAGAATATTTACTACCGAAAGAAAATAAATAATACCACTACAATATTCTCCAATAGTATAGATTATTTTTTGTTTTAATGATATAATTAGCACAACAAACAAATCGTTAAATAGTAATGTGTAGAGAGGATTAGAAAATGAATTTAGAACAATTAAAAAAAGATTGCATAAAAAAACAAAAGAAAGGTATCCATTTTATTCTTGCGTCAATAGTAATATGGACTATGGTTTTAATGGTACAATTAACAAGTTTTCCTATATTAACAAAAAATCTATTAACATTTTGTTGTACAGCACCATTATTGCCAATATCGTTTTTAATATCCAAAATATTGAAAATACAATTTCAAGATAAAAGTAATCCATTAAATAATTTAGGTATATTATTTTCTGCAAATCAAATGATATATCTTTTAATAGCAATGTGGGTTTATCCTACATTGCCAGATAAAATGTTAATGGTTATTGCTATGATTTTTGGAGCTCATTTATTACCTTATGGTTGGTTATATAATTCAAAATCATATATGGCATTGTCAATAATTATTCCAATATTATCTCTAATAGTTGGTTTGAATTTTGCAAGTTATATTCTTGCAATGATGATGATAGTAATAGAAATGATATTTAGTGTACTTTTATTATTTGAAAATAAGAAAATAGGAAATAATAGTTAGATAAATAGTAATTTATAGAGGTGAGGTGATTTTATATGATACCTAGAATATGGTAATATCACGAGTTATTTCGTGATAAAAAACTTTATTACAATAACTCGTAAAAAATGCAGAATAAAATGTAATAAAGGAGAAAAACAATGGAATTAATTATAAAAGCAAAAAATATAGATTTAGAGTATAATGGAAAACAAATTTTAGATATTGATAATTTAGAAATATATAATTATGACAAAATCGGAATAGTAGGAAAAAATGGCATTGGAAAGACAACATTATTAAAAATCTTGTTAGGACAAATAAAATTAGAAACAGCAGAAATTAAAACTTATGGAAAAATAGCATATATTCCACAATTAGAGCAAATAGAAGTAGACAACATTGAAGATAAATCTATATTAGGAAAATTAAATGTTCATAATGTAACAGGTAATAATTTATCTGGTGGAGAAGAAACAAAATTAAAAATAGCAAAAGCATTATCAGAAAATAGTGATGCAATATTTGCAGATGAGCCTACTTGCAATTTAGATAAAGATAGTATTGATTATATAACAAATACTTTAAAATATTATTCAGGAAGTGTAGTAGTAATTAGCCACGATAGATATTTTTTAGATGAAGTTATAAATAAAATATGGGAAATTGAAAATGGCAAGATTATAGAATATTGGGGAAACTATACAGATTATTTAGAACAGAAAGAACAAGAAAATCAAACACATTTAAGAAAATATGAGCAATATATAAATGAAAAACAAAGATTAGAAAAGATAGTAGATGAAAAATTAAAACAAGCACAAAAAGTTGGAAAAAGTAAAAATCAAAAAAATACAGAAAATGGTGGAAGATTAGCACATCAAAAATCAACAGGAAGTAAAGAAAAAGCACTTCACAAATCAGCAAAAGCAGTAGAAAAAAGATTAGAAGAATTAGAAGAAATAAGCAGACCAATCAAAGAAAGACAAATACATTTTAGAATTAGTAGTTCGCTTGAAATATATAACCCTGTTCCAATTATGAGTGATAATCTAAATAAAAAAATTGGAGATAAAATAATATTTGAAAATGCCAAATTCAAAATACCACTTGGCAAAAAAGTAGCAATTACTGGAGCAAATGGAACTGGAAAAACAACATTACTAAAAATGATTTTAAATAAAGAAAATGGAATAGAAATATCTCCAAAAGTGCAAATTGGATATTTTGCACAAAATGGATATAAGTTTGAAAAAGAAAAAAATGTTTTGGAGTTTTTAAAAGAAGATTCAGATTATCAAGTGTCAGAAATAAGAAGTATGATTGCAATGTTAGGATTAGAACAAAATGTAATTACTAGAAAAATGCAAACTTTAAGTGGTGGAGAAATTGTAAAAATATTACTTTGCAAAATGCTACTTGGAAAATATAATGTGTTAATTATGGACGAACCTAATAATTATTTAGATATACAAAGTATAGAAGCATTGGAGATTCTTATGAAACAATACAAAGGTACAATAATATTTGTATCACACGATAAAAGATTAGTTGAAAATGTTGCAGATATTATATACGAAATTAAAGATAATAAAATAACAGAAAAAACATAAAGACAAATTACAATTTAGTGATTTGTTTAATAAATAGTAAGTTGTAGATTGGAGTTAGTTATGAAAAATGTAATATATATATTAATTCAATGCACTTGGGGATTGCCACAAACATTGTTAGGATTTATAGTACTTTTAATTAATATAAAAAATAAACATTATTTTTATCACGGTGCAATTATTACTGAAAGAAATGTCCCTTCAAGTGTATCTTTGGGAATGTTCGTCTTTACAACAACTAATCCGATGAAAGATAAAAGAACAAAAAATAAAATACCAGATGAAGAATTAAGTAAAAGGCTTTTAGTTCACGAATATGGTCATACAATTCAATCCCTTATTTTTGGACCATTATATTTAATAGTAATGGGGATTCCATCAACACTATGGGGATTTTTGCCATATTTTCAAAATAAAAGAAACAAAGGAGTATCTTACTTTAGCTTTTTTACAGAAAAGCTTGCTAATTATTTAGGTGAAAAAGTTACAAAAGAAAAATCAATGGAAAATGCTATTATATAAATTTCAATTTATCGAAAAGATTATCAAAAAATGATAGTCTTTTTTTGTTGCTTATTAAAAAAGTTTTAGTAAAAAATTTTAATTGCTTGACTTAAATTTTTTATTATTCTATCATTTAGTCAGAGGAAGATCTTACTCAAAAAATATGAGGAGGAATGATAAAAAAATGTATCACGCAAGATTTAAAAAGAGTCATTATGAAGCAGGCTACAAGTGGGGTAATTTACTATATAAAAATGGAAGTATTATAAGTAGTCAACACACTTTTGTTATAACAAAAGAAAGAAAAGAGTTTGCTAAACAATGCTTACCAATATATAAAAAATATTATCCAGAAATATTAGAGGAAATAAGAGGCATTGCTGATGGGCAAAAAAGTTCTTATGAAGATTTATATACTTTCTTAATTAGTATGTATTGTTTTGAATTTAATAATCATTGTACTTGCTTTGCATTTAAAGATGATCATAATATAATTTTTGGAAGAAATAGTGACTTTTTGGTAGAATTAGAAAAATTATATATGAATTGTTTATACAAATTAGACGGTGGATATGCTTTTAATGGAAATACAACAGCATTTGTTCAAATAGAAGATGGGGTAAATGAATATGGACTTGCAGTAGGGCTTACTTTTGTTTATCCTAAAATAAGAAAAGCAGGATTAAATTCTGGTATGTTAGTACGTTATTTACTAGAAAAATGCAAAACAACTGAAGAAGCAATAATAAAACTAAAAGAGTTACCTATTGCTTCAGCACAAACTCTAACAATAATAGACAAAAAAGGAGAAATGGTAATAGTAGAATGTAATTCTAAAAATATAGAAATAATTAGACCAAATGAAGACGGAAACTTTGTTGCTACGGCGAATAATTTTAACTCATTAAAAATGAAAGAATATAGAAATATTGGAATTGATGACTGGAACTCTGATGAAAGATATAAAGTTGCCTATAATTCATTAAAAGAAAATAAAAATGCTTTTTCATTTGAATTAGCAAAAAATATATTGTCTGGAGAGTTTGGATTTATATGCCAATATGATCGAAAGACAGGTGCAGATACGGTATGGTCAGTAATATATGATTTAAAAAACAACAGAATATATAGAGTTGAAGGAAATCCATCACGAAAACAGTTTAAAGAAGATACAAGAATGAAGTTTAAATAATAAATTAGGGCTTATCAGAAATGGTAGGCTCTTTTTTTATGCCCAAAATAGAAAGGAGTGAGGAAAATTGCTACAACAGGAATATGGAAAATAGAAAAAAGACTGGATCACGTTATAGATTATACAACTAATATAGAAAAAACTCTTAATAGTGATTATGGAAAAGAAACATATTATGACTTGCATAATGTGATTGACTACGTTGAAGCAGACTTTAAAACAGAGAAACAATACTATGTTTCTGGTGTAAACTGTAATGTTGAAACTGCTTATGAAGAAATGATTATTACAAAACAACAATACAATAAAACAGGTGGTATTTTAGGTTTTCACGCATTTCAAAGTTTTGCAGAGAGAGAAGTAACACCAGAACAAGCCCATTTAATTGGTTTGAAACTTGCCGAAGAAATGTGGGGAGATAGGTTTGAAGTAATCGTTAGCACCCACTTAAATACAAAACATTATCATAATCATTTTGTTATCAATTCCGTTAGTTTTAAAGATGGTAAAAGATACTATGATAATAGAACAACTTATGCAAGATTAAGAGAGTTGTCAGATTCTCTTTGTCAAGAATATGGATTAAGTGTACTTGAAGAAAAGCCGTGTAGGAATAGCAAAATCAATTATGCTAATTACTACAAAGGATATGTAGAAAAGAACAATTACTATACTACAACAAAAGCAGATATAGATAGAGCCATTGCACAAGCGTATTCATATAAAGACTTTGAAAATCTAATGAGGGCAATGGACTATGAACTCACTTATCGTGGGCAAAACATATTAAGTGTAAGACGTGATCCTTACAAAAAGAATATCAGAGTAGAAAGAAACTTTGGTAAAGATTATAGTATTCAAAGAATTAAGGAAAGAATAGAAACAGAACAAGAAAAGAGAATACCATTTATAGAAGAATATGGTGTTAAGAAAAAAAGATATACTCCAAAGATAAAGCAAAAACACAAAGGACTATATGGACTGTTTCTTCATTATTGTTATTTATTAAAAGTCTTTCCAGAAAAATATCCACGAAGAAAATCAAGCCCTGCTATTCGAGCAGATATAAAAGAAATGGATAGTATATCAAAACAAACAGAATTGCTTGTAAGTAATAAATTAGAAACTTACGAGCAATTTTTTTCGTTTAAGACACAAAAAGAAAAAGAACTAGATAACTTGTTAGATCAAAGAAGTAAGTTGTGGTACAAGCATAAAAAATCTAAAAATCCAAGTGAAAAGCAAATGATTAGAAATCAAATTGATGAGTTATCTATTTCTATAAAAGAATTACGAAAGGAGGTGGTCTTATGTGATGGAATAGAGGAAAGAAGTTCTAAAATAGAACAGAACGTAAAAGAATTTGAAGAAGAACAAAGAAAGGAGGAAATCAAAAATGAACACATCGGGGGACGCTGCTGAAAGTGTTGTTAGAATGAGTCTGCAGGGTACAGAAGTAGCACTCAAACTTACAGGAAGTGCAGCTAAAAATATAGCAGCACTTCTTTATGCAATTTATAAAGATAAAAAGCAAACAAAAGGTAAAACAACACTTACAAATATGTTGAAATCTGGTAAAGAATTAAAAGTCTTTACTATTAAAAAGGAAGATTTAAAAACATTTCAAGAACAAGCAAAACGATATGGGGTTTTATATACTGCACTCATAAATAAGAAAAATAAGAACTTTGATGGTATGGTTGATATTATGGTAAGAGCAGAAGACGCTTCTAAAATAAATAGAATAGTAAAGCGATTCGATTTAGGTGCTTATGATGGTGCTACTATCAAAAGTGAAATAGTAAAAGATAAAACAGAAAAAAGTGCCAAAGATATGGGCGTTCAAGAAAAGAGTGCAGAAGATAAACTTGCTGATGACATTTTATCTAAACCTGTTCAAAAAGAGGAAAATGAAATGTCAAACCCCAATGTTGCGAAGATGGAAAAAAGCCCTCCATCCGAGCATTCATCAGAGAACAAAAACAAATCAGAAGTGGGTACTAAATCTACAAAGCCATCTGTAAGAGAAGAACTAAAAAATATTAAAGAAGAACAAAAGCAGAAAGTAGATTTAGATAATTCTGATCGTAAAAAAGATGTACCAAACAAGGTTGCAGAACATAAGCAACCTACACCAAAAAAGAAAAAATCAAAAGAAAGAGGGTAGAAAAAATGAATTTTGATGATATTTTAAGTGGCTCTAATAAAGAGCAAAACAATTATAATCATAAACCGTTCAACAAAGATGAATGGGTAAAGAGAAAAAATGAAGAAAGAAAAGAATTATATGATTTAATTGATAAAACTGCTGATGAAATCAAAGTTGATCCTACAAAGTTTAAAGCATATTTAGACGCACAGGCAACTTTTGATAAATATTCTGTGGGAAATGCACTTTTAATTACTGCTCAAATGCCTACTGCCACGCAAATTAAAGATTATGATGGATGGCAAGAAGTAAAAGCATTTGTAAAAAAGAATCCTCAATGGATTAAGATATTAGAGCCGGGAGATTCTTACCAAAGAGCAGATGGAAGTATGGCAACATCATATAATCCTAAAAGAATGTTAGATATTTCTCAAACAAGTGCAAAGCCAGTAACAAAAGCAAATAGTTATGATGATAAAACAATGCTAAAAGCATTCTTACACGAAAGTCCAGTTGATGTAAAAGCAGTTGATGACTTACCAAACGGAAAAGGTGCAGAATGGAATAAAGAAGATAATGTTTTATATGTTCGTAGAGGTTTGGAAGCACCTGTTATCTTTAATGCTTTATCATTAGAAATTGCAAGAGCAGGTCTTGAAGAAACAGGTAATAAAGAATTAGATGACTTTAAATGTTATTGTACTTCTTATTTAGTTTGTAAGAAACACGGTATAGATGTATCTTCATATAGATTTGATAATTTACCAGAATCATTAAAACAAATGAATATAAATGAGGTAAGAAATGAATTAGGAAGTATTAGAGGGGCTATGGAAGATATAAATACAAGAATGGGGCAATATTTTGAAAGTATTGCTAAGACTCAAAAAAACAGAGAATATGAAAGATAGGAGGAACAAAAGATGAGAGAAAATATAAAAGTATTAGAATTAGATAAATATGAAATTGGCATAATTATCAATGCTCTTAATGAATTTAGAAATAGATTATTAAGAGAAAAAGAAGATACAGAGCCAGTTGATGAAGTATTGCTAAAAGCCATTGACGCTCCAGAAAAAAAAAGACCTTTTTCAAGGTGCTTGAAGAAAGATGAAAGAAGATACCTCTAAATCTAAATGGGTTTATATAATTGGTATTATTCCTGTGATATGGTTGGCTCTTTTATTTGCACCCTATTTATATGGAGGTGGTTTATCCTCTATATTAACGGGACTTACAAAAGCATTAAAAGAGCCTCTTGATATTGAACTATGTGCTAATTCTTTAAAAACAGTAGTAATATTTCTTGCTATGTATGGAATTGGTATCATAGTTTATTTATCATCAAAAAAGAATTATCGTAGGCGTGAAGAACACGGCTCTGCAAAGTGGGGCGTTGCAAGAGTAATAAACAAGAAATATAAACAATTACCAGATAACAATAATAAACTTCTTACACAAAATGTAAGAATAGGTTTAAATGGTAAAAAGCATAGAAGAAACTTAAATGTTCTTGTATGTGGTGGTAGTGGAGCAGGTAAAACTAGATTTTATTGTAAGCCTAATCTAATGCAATGTAACACAAGTTTTGTTGTTCTTGATCCGAAAGGCGAAATTGTCAGAGATGTGGGATATTTATTAGAAAAGTCTGGATATGAAGTAAAAGTATTAGACTTAATCAATATGGAAAAAAGTCATTGTTATAATCCATTTGTTTATTTGAAAAGTGACAATGATGTTCAAAAGTTGGTAACAAACCTTTTTAAAGCAACAACACCAAAAGGCTCATCTTCACAAGATCCATTTTGGGATACTGCAGCAAGTATGCTTTTATTAGCATTAGTATTCTATCTATGGTATGAAGCCCCAGAAGAAGAACAGAACTTTCCAATGGTAATGGAACTTTTAAGAGCAGGAGAGGTACACGAAGATGATGACACCTATTTGAGTCCATTAGATATACTTTTTAATAGATTAGAAAGTAGAGAGCCAAATCATATTGCCGTTAAATATTATCGTGATTATAGAAGTGGCTCTGCTAAAACTTTAAAATCTATACAAATTACTCTTGCTAGTAGATTAGAGAAATTTAATTTACAAAGTCTTGCCTCATTAACAATGACTGATGAGTTAGACTTACCATCACTAGGAGAAAAGAAAGTAGCATTGTTTGCACTTATACCAGACAATGACACTTCATTCAACTTCCTTGTTAGTATTTTATATACGCAACTGTTTCAACAGTTGTTTTTTTTAGCCGATCATAAATACAACGGAAGTTTGCCAGTACACGTTCATTTTGTAATGGACGAGTTCGCCAACGTGTCATTACCAGATGACTTTGACAAGATTTTATCAGTAATGAGGTCGAGGGAAGTATCAGTAAGTATTATTCTTCAAAACTTGGCTCAATTAAAAGCATTATTTGAAAAACAATGGGAGTCAATAGTAGGAAATTGTGATGAGTTCTTATATTTAGGTGGTAATGAACAAAGTACCCATAAATACGTTAGTGAACTTTTAGGAAAAGAAACAATAGACCTTGATACTCACGGCAAAAGCACAGGACATTCTGGTAGTTATTCTACTAATTTTCAATTAAGTGGTAGAGAACTAATGACACCAGATGAAGTAAGGCTTTTAGATAATCAATATGCCATTTTATTTATTAGGGGAGAAAGACCAATATTAGATTTTAAATATGACATATTAAAACACCCTAATGTTTCTAAAACAACAGATGGTAAAGAAAAGCCATACTTTCACGGTGGCACAGAAAGAGCAGTTGCTTCCATTATATTTGATGAAAATATAGAAGTTGATAATTTAGAAAACTTTGAAGAAATAGAAAGTGAATACGAGATTATTTCTTCAGAAGATATTGATGAATATTTAAAAAGAAAGGACGGAATTTAAAATGAAAAATAACAAAAAATTAACTTTAAGTAAGAGAGGTAAAAAACTATTTAAAATATATGCAATGAGTATTTTTACTTTTGCAATAACTATTGGAACAAGTATGACAGTTTTAGCAGCAGATGATCCACTTACAGTAGTAAACAACTTGTCAGATTTTATTTTTGGACTTATCCGTGCGATAGGTATGATTTTGCTAGGCTTTGGTGTGGTACAAATTGGTTTATCACTAAAAAGCCACGATCCATCACAACGTGCAAATGGTTTCTTAACACTTGCAGGTGGAGTAATCATTACCTTTGCAAAAGAAATATTAAATATGATAGCAGGATAAAAGGGGAGCAAATTATTTGCTCTCTATTTTATTACTAAAAGGAGGTGCTAAAATTGTCAGATAACTGGGTAGTTCAAAACTTACAGAATGCTTTGGATACTTGGAATGAAAAATTGGCAGAAATATGGACTTTAATTACTCAATCGCCATCAGAATTTAAAGGTGGAGGTATATGGACAGTTATTACAAATATACACGGTGCATTACAAGCAATAGGACTGGCTTTATTAGTATTGTTCTTTGTTGTTGGAGTAATGCGAACTTGTGGTAGTTTCGTAGAAGTGAAAAAGCCAGAACACGCCGTTAAATTATTTATTCGATTTGCAATAGCAAAGGGTGTAGTAACGTATGGTTTAAATCTAATGCTTGCAGTATTTAAAATAATACAAGGAGTTATATCTACAATAATGACATCTGCTAATTTGGGAGGAGCAACAACAACTGTATTGCCACAAGAAATAATCACGGCAGTCGAGAGTTGTGGGTTCTTCGAGTCAATTCCTTTGTGGGCAGTCACTTTAATTGGAGGACTGTTTATAACCGTACTAAGTTTCATAATGATTCTTACCGTTTATGGTAGATTTTTCAAATTATATTTATATACGGCTATTGCTCCAATACCTTTAAGCACATTTGCAGGAGAGCCTACGCAAAATGTGGGAAAGAGTTTCCTTAAATCCTATTGTGCAGTATGTCTGGAGGGAGCGATTATCGTTTTAAGTTGTATTATATTTTCAGTATTTGCCTCATCTCCACCAGTAGTAGATACGTCAGCAACGGCAGTAACGCAAGTATGGTCGTATATAGGAGAATTGATTTTCAATATGTTAGTGCTTGTTGGAACAATTAAATTATCTGATCGAGTGGTAAGAGAGATGATGGGCTTATAGGAGAGTGATAAAAGATGAAATATTTAGTAACGCACATTTTAAGTGAGCAAGAAAGAACTGAATATGAAAGAAAAGGACTTTTTTGTTATGACTTACGAGATAGTGATTTTGGCAAAGATATTGCCAGTATTGAAAAGCGTGTTGGAGTCAATAGAATTGGCTCTATGATTACAGATAAAGAAATAAAATTGGGTAATACCATAAATGATAATTGGGTAGATTATAACACTTTTGTTGAAAGCAATAGAAGTGTTGATACGGTTGAAGAATTATTATCTAAAACCAAAAACAAAGAAAGAGAGGCGAGATAATGGAGGATATTATAAAACAAACAAGAGATAATGTAGAAGCCTTTTTAAGAGAAGATATGGAACATCAAAATAAAAGCATTGATTATTTGTTAGTAAATCCAGAAACAAAAGAAACAATTACTCTTGCAAGTGATGGTGGAGAAGAAATAATACAATTTGCTCCGTACACAACAAAAGAAAACGGATACGAAAATGGATATATGAATGTTCCAGAATGGGATTTTAATTTTGACTCATATCTTTTTGAAGAATTACAAAAAGGCTATGAAGTAGGATATATGAGTGATGAATGTCATTATGGAGTATGGCAAACTATTGATGAATGGTATCCAGAGGAATTTGATAATATAGATGGAGTTCAGAAATATTTAAAATATTGTAAAGATAATGGAATTACAAAAGAATATCTTGATAATAAAATAGGTCTTAATACAAAAGATGTAATGCAATATTATGAGAATTTAGAAATTGGAGATACAATGGAATATTTAGAATATATTGCAGAGGTTGATGAATTAAATCCAGAAAATAATAAAGAGCATATCGTTAATTTCTACGAAAATAAACAAGACTATATAGATGGAGAAAGAATTGAAAGTGTATCTTTAAAAATGGAAAATTTAAAACAAAATATTCGAGATTATATAGAGGAAAATTATAATTTAGAAGAAAAAGATATGAGAGATGAAAGAGCCTATTTCACTTTTGTTTTAGGTTATGATGTATTACAAGATATGTTTAGAAATTCTACTGCTCCAGAGTGTGATCTTGTTTATGATTTTTGTGATTATGAAGCAGGGAGATTTTTAGAATCAAAAGAATATAGAAATCCAAAACATTCTGGATATGAAATGTTAGTTGAGTGGGTAGATAAAAATAAAGGACAAATATTAGAAGATTTTAAAGAGATGACTGGTGGAGAAATTGAAATTTATAATGGTAATATGCGAATTATAGAAAAAGGTTATAGAAATAAAGAGCCTGTTGCATTAGTAGAAAAAACAATAGGAAATGAAAAAGAGTATATAGTTGCTTTTTTCTATACAACAAAACAAGATAAATTAGAGTGGGCTTATGGATATTATTATGACAATGACAAAGTAAAAGCCCAAAAAGATTTTCAAAAAGTTGTATCTGGAGATAATCTTGCAGATACCTTTAATAAAAAAGAAAGTAGGAATGACTATGAAAAATAAAGAGCCTATAAAATATTTTACTCACCCTAAAAATTCTATATTTGCAGGTATGCAGATTAGAGAAAATCCAGATGACGCCTTTGAAAATGCCATTAAAAGAGGTATGAAAAATCCAGAGGACTGGATGTATATGTATTCGGAAAATGGTAGAGATTATTTTAAACATTGCGACAGCAGATGTTATAGATCATACCCACAATTTGGTTTTGTAGAAACAATTAAAAATAAAATACAAAGGGAAAGGTAGGAATATAATGAGTAGAATAAAAGAAAGTGAATTATATATTTATACAGAAGATAATGAGAATTTTGAAAGATATGATAATCAGATGGCTTTATTTAAAACTAAAATTGTTTCTGATATGAAGCATAATGGAGAAATTGTGGAAGTAATAGGTCTTTTGAAAGGAAAAGATATTTATAATGACAGGTATATTGTTCGTTTTAATGATGGATCAATAGATAATAACATTATGAGTGTAGAATTAGATTTTGATTATAAAAAAGAAATAGAAAGAAAAACAAATCAAAAAAATAAGGAAAGGAGTAGATAAAAAGTGGAAGTAAAAATAAATCGTGAAATACGAAATTATACTGAAAGTATATTCTTTGGACTGTCTTTACGACAGTTCATTTTTTCTATATTTGCTTGTGGAGTAGCCGTATTACTTTATTTTTTATTAAGAAGTAAGTTTGATATTGGCACATTGTCTTGGATGTGCATATTAGGTGCTGCTCCATTTGCAGCACTTGGTTTTCTAACTTATAACGGAATGACTGCTGAAAAGTTTATATGGGCTTGGATTAAATCAGAAGTTTTAACTCCTCGTCATTTAACTTTCAAGCCAACAAACTTTTATTATGAACTTATGAAAGATAAATTAGAAAATAAAGAAAGCGAGGTAAAGAAGAATGAAAAGTCTGAAAGCAATATTTAAAAATGACAAAGAAAAGTTTATTGCTCCAAAAGGAGTGCAAGATGTAGTGCCAGTAACCCGAATATGGGAAGATGGCACTTTTTTAGTGGGAAAAAATAAATATTCAAAAACATATCGTTTTACAGATATAAACTATGCAGTAGCAAGTAGAAGTGATAAAGAAGCAATGTTTTTAGAATATTGTGAACTATTAAATAGTTTTGATACTGGTGCAACAACTAAAATAACTATATCCAACAGAAGATTAAATAAATTAGATTTTGAAAAAACTATTTTGTTACCACTTGTTGGAGATGATTTAGATGAGTATAGAAAAGAGTATAATAAAATGCTTATGGATCAAGCAAATAGTGCAAACGGAATAGTACAAGAAAAATATATTACAGTATCAGTAAATAAAAAGAGTTTGGAGGAAGCAAGAAATTATTTCTCACGAATAGGTGCAGATTTAACAAATCATTTTGCACAACTTGGCTCAAAGTGTGTGGAATTGGACGCAGTAGAAAGATTAAGAATATGTCACGATTTTTATAGAACAGGAGAGGAAAATTCTTTTAATTTTGATATGTTATCAAATATGAAAAAAGGACATAGTTTTAAAGATTATATATGTCCTGATAGTTTCAAATTTGAAAGTGATTATTTTAAAATGGGAAAAAGATATGGGAGAGTAATATTCTTAAAAGAATATGCTTCCTATATAAAAGACAGTATGGTTGCAGAAATGACAGAACTTAATAGAAATTTAATGATGAGTGTTGATGTTCTTCCAATACCAATGGACGAAGCAGTACGAGAGGTTGAAAACAGACGACTTGGAGTTGAAACGAATATAACAAATTGGCAACGCAGACAAAATGCAAATAATAATTTTAGTGCCGTAATTCCTTATGATTTAGAACAACAACGTAATGAATCAAAAGAGTTTTTAGATGATTTAACAACACGAGATCAAAGAATGTTTGTATGCGTCTTAACTCTTGTTCATACGGCAGATACAAAAGAACAATTAGATAATGATACAGAAAACTTGCTTACTACTGCAAGGAAGCATTTATGTCAGTTTGCAATTTTAAAATATCAACAACAAGATGGATTAAATACTGCAATGCCACACGGTGTAAGAAAAATTGACGCATTAAGAACACTTACAACAGAAAGTCTTGCAGTATTTATACCGTTCAAAGTACAGGAGATAAATCACGAGAACGGAATCTATTATGGGCAAAATGTAATCAGTAAAAATATGATTATAGCAGATAGACGCCAATTACTGAATGGTAATTCATTTATATTAGGAGTTAGTGGAAGCGGTAAGTCATTTACTGGTAAAAATGAAATAGTATCAACAATATTAAGAAATCCAAATGCAGATGTAATCATTGTTGATCCAGAACGTGAGTATGGCTCACTTGTCAATGCTTTAAAAGGAGAAGTAATAAGAATATCGGCAACAAGTGATAGTCATATAAACGCAATGGATATGAATAGTGAGTATGGAGATGGTGCAAACCCTGTAATATTAAAATCAGAGTTTATTTTATCTCTTTGTGAGCAGTTAATTGGTGGGAATAATCTCGGACCAAAGCAGAAGTCAATTATTGATCGTTGTACTGCTTCGGTCTATCGACATTTCCAACAAGGAAATTATCAAGGAACACCACCAACATTACAGGATTTTAGAGAAGAACTACTAAAACAGAGTGAGCCAGAAGCAAAGGAAATAGCATTAGCCATTGAATTGTTTACGAACGGTAGTTTAAATACGTTTGCAAAGGAAACAAATGTTGATACTGACAATAGACTAATATGTTACGATATTTTAGATTTAGGTAAACAGTTACAACCTATTGGAATGTTGGTCGTACTGGATAGTATTCTTAATAGAATAACAAGAAATAGAGCAAAAGGTAGAAATACCTTTATTTTTATCGATGAGATATACTTGCTTTTCCAACACGAATATTCTGCAAATTTTCTGTTTACTTTATGGAAGCGTGTTCGTAAGTATGGGGCATTCGCAACAGGTATTACACAAAATGTTGATGACTTATTACAAAGTCATACTGCAAGAACTATGCTTGCAAACTCTGAATTTATAGTAATGCTTAATCAGGCAAGTACCGATCGTGTTGAACTTGCAAAATTGCTTAATATATCTGATTTACAAATGAACTATATTACTAATGTTGGAGCAGGACAAGGCTTAATTAAAATATCAAGTATTTTAGTTCCTTTTATAAATAGATTTCCTAAAAATACAAAATTATACAAACTAATGACTACAAAACCGGGCGAGGGTATGTAGTTTAGGAGGTGACTATATTGGCAGATATAAAAGTAAAAGATACAAAGAACAAGACTATAAAAACAATAGATAAAGGTATAATAGCAACAGAACGATTTAAAGATACCATTGTTCATACAAAAGAAAAAGCAGAAAATACTGGGGCAAGTGATGGCAATATAGTTGAAGATGGAAGTGAAAAAATAAAGTTTGCAACAAATAGAACAGTTGATGAAACGATTTATCGTACTAATCAAATTGGAAAAAAATCACTTGCTAAAACAAAAGATAATTTTATTAAATCAAAAATAAAAATCAAAGCATTTAAAAATAAAATGACAAGTAAGAAAGTACAGAAAACAGTAGGAAAAACAACAAAAACAGCCATAAAAACAAGTAAAAGTGTTGCTAAAAATACAAAGCAAGTTGCAAAACAGTCTGTTAAGGCTTCACAAAGAGCAATAAATACGGCAAAACAAACTGCAAAAGCAACTGCAAGAACAACAAAAGCAGTAGTTAAAGGTACTGTAACTGCAATAAAAGCCATAATTGCAGGAACAAAAGCACTTATTGCAGCACTACTTGCAGGTGGCTGGGTTGCTTTAATAGTAATTATAGTAATTTGTTTAATTGGTTTATTATGTAGTTCTATCTTTGGAATATTTTTTAGTAGCGAAGATACTGGAAGTGGGAGAACAATGAATAGTGTTGTTACAGAATTAAACAATGAAATGGCAACAAAAATATCAAATATACAAAAAGAAAATACTTATGATGATTATGTAATTGACTCTGACAGAGCAGAGTGGAAAGATATTTTAGCAGTTTATACAGTTAAAGTATCAAATGGAAATAATCAAACAGAGGTAATGACATTAGATGATAACAAAGTATCTATATTAAAAACTGTATTCTGGGATATGAATAGTATCACTTCCGAAGTAAAGGAAGAAATGGTAGATGAAGAACAGACTGAAAATGGTACACCAGTAATAAAACAAGTAAAAAAGAGAATACTGCATATCAATATAACAAGTAAAACAGTAGATGAAATGATAACACAATACCGTTTTACTCCAATGCAAAAACAACAGTTAAATGAATTGTTAAGCGAGGAATATGCAAGTTTATGGTCATCTGTAATATTTGGTACTTCAGTTGGTAGTCTGAATATAGTTCAAATAGCCTTATCACAAGTTGGTAATGTTGGAGGTCAGCCATATTGGAGTTGGTATGGATTTACAAGTCGTGTAGAGTGGTGTGCTTGTTTTGTATCTTGGGTAGCAAATCAAGCCGGATATATAGATACAAATGTTATTCCAAAGTTTTCTGGTGTTATACAAGGAATTAACTGGTTTAAAGCCGTAGGCGAATGGAAAGAAGCAGGATTTGTTCCAAATCCAGGAGATATTATTTTCTTTGACTGGGAGAATGATGGAAGTGCAGATCACGTTGGCATTGTTGAAAAAGTAGAAAACAATACTGTTCATACAGTAGAGGGTAATTCTAATGGGGATACTTGCCGACAAAAAGAATATTCAATAAATAGTGATGTTATTTTTGGGTATGGGACACCTGCATATTAAAATTAAATGACTATTTCTAAATAAAAAAAGAAATAGTCAAATACATAGTAAAATATTTATTTTTAAAATGATGTATGTTAAAATATATCTAAATAAGATTTATCTAATATAATATGGCACAATATCTATCTTATTGTGTTTTTATATGATATAATTAGTATGTATTACTAATCGGAAAATAGTAAGTTATGTGGAGGATTGAAAATGGATAATAAGGAATTTGTAAAATATTTTTATGAAAATATCGTTTCAAAAAATGAACTTGATAAGTTATCACAATTTATATCAAAAGAGTGTACTTTAAGAATTGGAGAAGATATTGTTAATATAGGATTAGAAGGTATGAAAAAGCATTTAGAAGATGTGAAAAAAACTTATCCAGATTATACTATGAAAATTATTCGCCAATATTTAGATGGAGAATATGTTATTTCAGAGTTTATTATGCAAGGAACACATAAAGGAGAATTTATAGGCATAAAACCAACGAATAAAGTATTAACTTTTTCAGGAGTTGATATAGATAGAGTTGTAGATGGAAGAATTATTGAACATGGAGGAGCAACAAATACATTTGAAACTTTATTGAAGAATGAACTTATTACTGGTAAAGCAAAACAAGATAGTTTTAGCGAGAAGCCTTAATGGAAGAAAGATAAATTACAAGTTATGGAGAAAGGTGATCCTGATTAAATGATTAAAAAAGTATCAAGACTTATTGGGCTAATTATGCTTTTAATAGCAATTATATTTATAATATTTGCTATAAATAATCCTCAAGCGAGTTTTCCTTGGAATAATTATATTACTTATCCAATATATGTAATTTACTTAATAACAATAGTAATATTGCTTATAGCTCCATTTAAAGATAGGAAGTGAGAAAGAATGATTAAAAAAGAAAATATTTATAAGTTTCTGTATGCAATTTGTGTACTATTAGTTGTTGGATTTGTCATTAGATTAGGAATGGATTATATTAAATATGATAATGTAAACAATTCAGCACCATTTTATATTTTTATAATCGAAAGAGTGGTTGAATTTATACTACCAAGTATTATAGTCTTTCTTGTAGGAAAAGTAATAAAGAATAAATATTCAAAGTAAAAGATAAATAGTAATTTGTAAAGGAGGTATTTATGGGAATAGAACATTCGCAAAATTATTTACATAGTAAACAACTTGTAGCGACCTTGTTATCAAAGAGTAATATTTGTAACGACGATATTGTAATTGAGATAGGTCCTGGAAAAGGAATTATTACCAATGAACTTGCAAAAAAAAGCAAGAAAGTTATAGCAATAGAGTTTGATGCAAAATTAGCGAAAACTTTATCTGAAAGGTATAAAGAATCTAAAAAAGTTCAAATAATAGAGATGGATTTTTTAAAATATAAAATATCAGTAAAAGAACCATATAAAGTATGTGCAAATATTCCATTTAACATAACTGCTGATATTATGAAAAAAGTATTTGAAGATGATAATCCTCCTGAAGATATATATTTCATAATGCAGTATGAAGCTTTTATAAGGTATTCTGGACAGCCTTTTTATAACGAAAGTTTGAGGTCTCTTTTATACAAACCTTGGTTTTCCGCTGAATTGATTTATGAGTTTAAACCATCAGATTTTTATCCTGTGCCAAATGCACGAATATGTTTTGCTCACTTTCAAAGAAAAACATCAGCAGATGTTGAGGATGCGACAGACTATAGAAATTTTTTATCATATATATTTTTAGCGTCTGGAAATACTTTCAAAGATAAAACAAAAAAATTGTTTACTTATGAGCAACAAAAACGCATTTGCAAGTTTTTAAAAATCAAATTAGAGTCAACGCTTACTGAGATCTCATACGATGGATGGCTATACCTATATGATGTTTTTCTTAAATTTGTTTCCAACGAAAAAAAAGCTATTATATTAAATGCTGAACAAGCCATGAAAAACAATCAAAACAAGATTCAAAAAAAACATCGAAATCGTAATCATGGTTATTGGAAATTTGAAACTAAGCGCCAAAAGAAAATTTTTAAATTGAAAAATTGAAAATAAGAATTTTATCCAGTAGCTATATTTCCAATTTCTATATTATTAGCAATAGTGTAAACAAAGAAGTTGACAGAAAAAAGTAATAAGCAAATTATAAATTACAATTTAGTAGTTCGCAAAATAATAATTTGTAGGAGGAATAGATGTCTTTAATAAGTGTAAACAATTTAACTTTTGGATATGATGGAAGCCTAAAAAATATATTTGAAAATGTATCATTTAATATAGATACTGATTGGAAATTAGGATTAATTGGAAGAAACGGTAAAGGTAAAACTACATTTTTAAAGTTATTATTAGGAAAATATGAATATCAAGGTGCAATATCAAAAAATGTTGAGTTTGATTACTTCCCTTTTGAAGTAAAAAACAAAGAAAGAATGGCAATAGAAATAGTAAATGAGATTGCTCCGAATGTTGAAGATTGGGAAATTATAAGAGAATTAAATTTACTTAATACAGATACTGAAGTATTATATAGAAGTTTTAACTTATTAAGTGGTGGCGAACAAATAAAGATACTTTTAATAAGTTTATTTTTAAAAGGTAATAACTTTTTACTTATAGATGAGCCTACAAATCATTTGGATATTGAAACACGAAATAATTTAGTAAATTATTTAGAAAAGAAAAAAGGATTTATATTAGTATCTCACGATAGAAATTTTTTAGATAAAGTTGTAAATCATATAATTTCTATAAATAATACTAATATAGAAATACAACAAGGTAATTTTTCATCTTGGAAAGAAAATAAAAATAGGCAAGATAATTTTGAAAAAATACAAAATGAAAGATTGCAGAAAGATATAAATAGACTTGAAATAGCTTCTAAAAATTGTGCAAAATGGTCAAATGAGGCTGAAAAAACAAAAAATAAAAAATATAATTCAGAAACTACAATAGATAAAGGATATATAGGACATAAAGCAGATAAAATGATGAAAAAATCAAAAGTTATGGAACAAAGAATAGAAAAAGCAATAAATGAAAAGACTAATTTGTTAAAAAATATAGAGGTAAATGATACATTAAAAATTATTCCTCTAAAAAGTAATAAGAATCCATTAATTTTTGCACATAACTTGCAGATAAAATATAGTAAAGAAACGATATTTAACCCTATTACTTTTGAAGTTAATAATGGCGATAGGGTTGCACTAATTGGAAAAAATGGCATTGGTAAATCAAGTATATTAAAACTTATTTTAGGAGAAGAATTACAGTATAATGGAGAGTTTATGGTTGCAAATGATTTAAAAATATCTTATGTTTCTCAGAGTACAGAAGATTTAAAAGGAAATTTGAGAACTTTTGCTTACGATAATAAAATAAATGAAAGTATTTTTAAAGCAATGTTAGTAAAAATGGGATTATCACAATTTGATTTTGATACTAATATTCAAGATATGAGTGAAGGTCAAAAGAAGAAGGTTCTAATTGCAAAAAGTATTTCAGAACAGGCTAATATTTATATATGGGATGAACCTTTAAACTATATTGATATATTGACAAGAGAACAAATAGAAGATGCTATTCTAAATTATAATCCTACCATTATTTTTGTAGAACATGATGAGAAATTTATTGAAAAAGTGGCAACAAAAATTATAAATTTGGTAAAGTAAGTGAGAGACAAATTACAATTTGTTAAGTAGTTGATGATATGGATAAGTATTTAGAAATCAAAAAGATTTTTGTACTGTTTAGATGTGATTATGATAGAGAAAGGATGCTAATACAATTTGGTCTGTAAGCTATGATATTAAAAATAATAGCATTTATAGGATTGATGGAAATCCAAAAAGGAAAAAATATAAAATAGATACAAGGTTAAATTTAAAGAATAATTTTATGTTTAAGGTAAATCTAAGGCAATAGAAAATTTACTTTTTTCTGTTATAATATAAGTAATAATAATTTTAAAAGTGAGTTGATATGAAAATGAGAACAGAGAAACAAATATATGATACTATACTTAATTTTGCTAAAGCAGATGATAGAATTAGGGTGGTTACTTTAGAAGGTTCAAGAACAAATATTAATATTATACCAGATGATTTTCAAGATTATGATATTACTTTTTTTGTCACAGACATGCAGAGTTTTATTAATAGTGATGAGTGGCTTAATGTTTTTGGAGAGAGACTTATTATGCAAAAACCCGAGGATATGGAATTGTTTCCAAAAGAAGAAAAAGGGTATTCATATCTTATGTTATTTTGGGACGGAGTTAAAATAGATTTGACATTATTGCCATTAGAAGTTTTAGATGAATATTTTACTTGGGATAAATTAGTAAAATTATTATTAGATAAGGATAATCGTGTTACTAATATACCAGTACCTACAGATGAAGATTATTATATAGAACATCCGACAGCACGTTCTTTTGATGATTGCTGTAATGAATTTTGGAATACTGTAACATATGTAGTGAAAGGATTATGTCGAAAGGAAATTTTATTTGCAATCGACCATTTAAATAATATTGTGCGTATGGAATTACTGCGAATGATTTCATGGAAGGTTGGAATAGAGCAAGGTTATAGTTTTAGTCTAGGAAAAAACTATAAATTTTTAGAACGATATATTTCACCTGAATTATGGAAGAAAATTCTTGCTACATATAATATGGGGTCATATACAGAAATGTGGAAATCTTTAGAATTATGTATGGGAATTTTTAGAATGGTATCAAAAGAAGTGGCACAATGTTTAAATTATTTATATCCAGATTATGATAAAAATATTAGTAATTATGTTATAAGACAAAAAGAAAAATATCAAAGATAAAACATTTCTAACATTTGATGATAAAATAATTGGATATCAAAATTATAAAGAGGGCAACAAATTACAATTTATGGAGGTGCTTATGATTCAATCAAATATAAAAAAGCAATTTTCTTGTGATAGAAATAAGTTGTGGGATATTATTACAGACAATTCTAATTATGAGTGGCGAAGTGATCTATCTAAAATAGAAATTATAGATGATACACATTTTGTTGAATATACTAAAAATAACTTTCCTACTTATTTTACTATAACTTCAAAAGAAAAACTAAAAGAATATAAATTTGATTTAGAAAACACTAATTTAAAAGGAAAATGGATTGGTATTTTTAAAGAACTTCCAAATGGCAATATTGAACTTGATTTTACTGAAGAAATAGAAGTAAATAATTTTATTATGAAAATATTTGCAAAATCTTATTTAAAAAGCCAACAAAAAAGATATATGAGAGATTTAGAAAGAGCATTGAATGAGCAATAAAAAATATTTTTTTTAAATTGAAAGGTGTTAGAAATATGAAATACAATAATAAATTAGAATTGATAGAAGCAATTAAGAATAATGCGAGTTTATTTATAGAAGAATATTCTAGTATAAATGAAGAATCTATGAAGATAATTGATGAAGAAATAGAGTATAGTCCTTTTCAAATGCTAGCGTTTTGCAATGGGTGGATGGATTTAGTTTTATCTTGGGAGAATGAAGAAAAAACAGGAAAGCACGAAACAACACTTGCTACTGAATGGAAATGGAATGATCTTGGTTGGCTATATCAAAGTTTTTATGATAAATATAACAACTATTCTTTAAAAGATTTAATTGATGACTTTAATCAAAAAGTTGATGATATTATTCAGTTAGTAAATAATTTATCTGATATAGAATTATTTGAAAACGGCAAAAGAAATTGGGCAAAAACAAATGGTAAAGAGTTTAGTGTATGCAGATTAGTACATTTGAATACTATTGCTAATTTCAAAAATTTTAGAGGTAAAATTAGAAAATGGAAAAAGAATAATAAATAGAAACTATTGATTAAAATAGGAGGTGTACTATGAGCAATTATTCTAAAATCAAAGATATAATATTAAAATTAAATTCAGAAGAATTACTAAAAGAAAAATTGTATATTGTCGGTGGTACAGTTCCATATTTAATTTCTAATACTATGTCGAACAGAGAACATTCAGACATAGATATTATTGTTGCAGCAAACGATATGAATGCAGTTCGAGAATATTTAAAAGATAACAATTTATATGTTAAAGATTTTGATTCAATAATGTTTGATTACAATAAAGCCAAAATTGATTACGGAATTGATTGTATTATAGATGGAATTACAGTTAATTTTGCTCCTTATGAAATTGTTGATAATACTATGATACAGAAAAACTTTTTAATAAAGAAAAGTAGTGGTGTAAATGCACTTGTAACAGTGACGATAGAAAATGTAAAAATCGAAGATTGTACTACAACTGTAATTGTAGGTCAAACTAAGATAAAGACATACAATTTGGAAATGGTTAGAGTAATGAAAGAAAAATCGCATAAGCAAAAAGATGCAGTTGATATAGAGGTAATAGATAAGTATGGATATGATGAGAAAAAATATAATGACTTAAAAATTAAAACCAATAATATGAAGTTTAAAATTTTTCCTAAAAGTAAATTATTGAGATTATTTATGAAATAAAAGTGAAACAGAAAGTTTAGGAATATAATTAAAATACTGTCTATTATAGACAGTATTATTTTTTTTGGACATTTACATACTTTGAGTATGTAAATATTGACAAGGCTATATATTTAATATATAATTTATACATACCGAAAGTATGTATAAGGGGGGTAGACTATGTCAAGAAATAAATATCCAGAAATAACTGTTGAAAATATATTGGAAGTATCACAGAGATTATTCTTTGAAAAAGGATATGATAATACAAAAATTCAAGATATAGCAGATGAATTAGGAATGACAAAAGGAGCAATATATCATCATTTTAAATCAAAAGAAGAAATAATGAATACGTTAGGTGATAAACTATTTACAAACAATAATCCTTTTGAAATTGTAAAAAAGCGAACGGACTTAAATGGTCTGGAAAAAATGAAATATGTAATAAATCTTAATCAATCTAATGAACAAATGGTTGAATTAACAAATCAAGCATTACCACTTTTAGAAAATCCTCAAGTATTAGCAAAAATGTTTGAATCTAATTATCAGCAGTTACTTCCATATTGGCTAGAGTTGATCGAGGAAGGACAAAAGGATGGCTCTATAAAAACAGAACAACCAAAAGAATTAGCAGAACTACTAATATTAACAGACTTATGGATGATTCCTTCACTTTTTCCCGGAAATGTTAATGATATAAAAAATCGTTATAAATTTGTAACGATAATGCTTGGAAAAATGGGATTACCACTTTATGATGAAGAAATGCTTGCAAAAATAGATAATTTACCATATTACGAAAAAGATGAATAGGAGGTAAAATGAAAAAGATTTTTATTCACGGATCAGGACACAGAGGGGCAAGTTGGAATGAAACAATTTCATATATGAAAGATAATCAAGACATATTGTATCCAGACTTATCATCAATTCTTAATGGCAAAGAAGCCAGTTATTATAACTTATATTCTGCTTTTTCAGAATATTGTAATAAAATTGAAGGAAAAACCAATTTATGTGGTATTTCATTAGGAGGAATATTGGCACTAAATTATGCGTTAGACTTTCCTGATAAAGTACAATCATTAGTTTTAATTGGTACGCCTCATAAAGTACCAAAAATAATGTTTAGTATCCAAAATGTTATTTTTAAATTTTTGCCTCAGTCAGTTTTTGAAAGTATGGCATTTAATAAAAAAGACACTTTTATTTTAGGTAATACAATGAAAAAATTAGATTTTAGTAATAAAGTACAAAAAATTAATTGTCCTACTCTTGTAGTGTGTGGAGAGAAAGATAGTGCTAACATTAAATCAGCATATTATTTATCAGAAAATATAAAAAATGCAAAATTAAAAATCATTAAAAATACAGGACACGTTGTGAATGAAGAAAATCCCAAAGAATTAGCAGAAATATTAAATGAGTTTTATAAAGGAGTTCAAAAAATATGAGAAGAATAAATGAAAATGAATTAGAAAAATTGTCAGAATTTATGATAGAACAATTTTGGGGAAAAGAAGAAATGCAACAAATGTTTAAGGGATTTAATAAAGAAAAAGGGAAAAATATTGCAACTAATATATTATATATGGAATTATTGTACTTTTATAATAAAGGCGATATATACATATTTGACGATGATATAACAGGAGCAATAGTTGGAATACAAGCGAAAAATCTTTTTTCGATACAAAGAATTTTAATGGCGTTGAAGTCAAATAAGATATTAAAATCGTTGTCAAAAGAAGAAAAAGAACAGTTACAAAATAATATAAAGCCTATTAAAGAAGTTCATAGCAGTAACTGGTATAAAAAATATTGTAAAAATCCTTACTATATACTTCAATTTGCTATTGCAAAAGATATGCGTGGAAAAGGAATTGCCAGAAAAATGCTAGAAGAATTATTTGATTATGCTGCTAAAACAAATAGTTGTATTGTACTAGAAACTTTTACAGAATCAAATGTACCAATGTATGAGCATTTTGGCTTTAAAGTAAAAGAATTTTTTGAAACAGGAAATAAAGAGTTAAAAGAGTATAGAATGCTAAAAAAATTAAATAATAAAAAAACAAAAAATATTGCTTTTGGAAAACTAACGGAAGAAGATATAAAAAATGTAGAAAGCGATCTAAATCAAATTCAAAAAGACATTGATAATATTTTTAAAAATTAAAAGATCATTCATATCGAATGGTCTTTAATCATCTATATTATCGAACTTAAATAAAGTAGAATTATAAAATTCTTTAATATCAATTTTTAGTGTTCGACATATTTTGAAAATTAAATGAGAACTAGGGTTTTCAACCTTATTTGAAAGTAAAGCCCTTAATGTTGATGGTGGAATTGCAGACATTTCTGCTAGCCTATTAGGAGTATAGTTGTATTGTTTACACAAATCTAAAATTCTGCTACTTACAGCTTCTTTAAATAACATTACTAACACCTCCTACAACATATAAATTTTAACAAAATTAGACTTAAAATATACGCCGAAATCGGTTGACTTTTTAAAAGTATAATGGTATAATGCCTTTCGTATTAAGATATATATTGTTAAGATATAAATTAAAGAAATGAAAGACATCTAAAAGCAGTACATTAGAGTTATTTTTGTACTGTTTTTATTTTTAGAAAGGACTGTAAAAAAATGGTAGTAAAGGAGAAAATAAAAGAAGATTTAGATAAATATTATGTATTATATAAATATGATATAAAAGGTATTTTCGAGTCATTGCATAATTATCCAAATGTTTTAGAAAAGATAAAGCATTACGATAAAGAAGAAATAAAGAACTTAATAAAATTTTTTGATTCGCTTATATTTATAATTGATTATAATTTTTTTGATGGAAAGGGGTTATTATTTGCTTTTGAAAATTATGACTTTTATGCAACACCATTATTTCAAAGAATACAAACTGTTATTATGTTGTTAGAAAATGAAATAATTGACATAGATGAAGTAATTAAAAACAAAGCACTTACCGAAAAAGAAATGATTTATGAAAAAGATTTACCATTGATACATAATATCAACGATAGTGAGGCGATAAGTAAGAGGATACCTGCAATACCAGAATTATATGAATGTTGTGAAAAAGCATTAAGTGAAGTATGTTATATAAACTTACAAAAGTTGGTAAATAAGCACTTGTTTGATTTTAAAAAGGACTGTTATAAAATAATGAAAGCAATTTATAAAATGGATAATGATACACAAAAAAAAGAACTATTATACATTTTAGTTAATAGTCCTCTTAATCATAAAGATTTATTACTATCCGATCCATTTTTACAAAGTTATAGCTTTGAAGATATAAGGTATGGAGAAGATTGGAAAAATATTTATGACATACTGAAAGAAACAGTATTATAATTTATTTATACATATCAACTCTTGGTGGTAGTTTTTTAGCAAGTTTTGCAGTTTCTTCATTGAATAAATCGGCAGGTTTTATTCCAAGAGATTCTGCAATAGAATCTATATTTTTACAAGTCAGATTTGCGTCACCGGTTTCAATAGTGCTGATATAAGCGATTTTGAATTTTGTTTTATTAGCATACTGTTCTTGTGTTAAGCGTTGTTGGTATCGATAATACTTTGTATTAAGACCAACTAATTCCATAGATTTCAATACTAGACACCTCCAATCTTTTTTTAGTATAAGTTGTTAAGATATAACTTATTCATATATAAATTATAAAGATATAGGTATTATAACTTAATACCACTAAAACTTATTAAGATATAAATGAAAAAGAATTAAAAAGAAAGGAAAATAAATATGAATACTTTATTAAGAGAATTTGAAGATATGCTTGATACAGAAGCGAAAAAAGTAGTAAATGAAATGATAAATATGTATTATAAAAAGGTAATAGTCAACAAAACATATTCGCAAATAGTAAGGTCATTAGTACCAAAAGAATTAGAATATTATACTGTTGCTATTGAATTAAGAACATATCATTTCTTGCCAACAGAGTTTTATCCAGACTTCAATAATGAATATACTTTATGTAAGAAAGAAGAATATGTTGAGGATCATCTATTAAAATATTGTGAGTATTGCAAAGAAAACAATGACAAAGACCATTCAAAGATGGCTCACATAATAGCAGAAAGGTTAGTGCAATATTTAAAAGAAAATCCAGATAGCAAAAAGAATTTATTAGAATTAGTGGCGATATGGACACAGGAACTGTTACCAAAACATAATGATAGTGTAGATGTAGAAACAATAATGTTATTTTTACAAACTGAAATAGAAGATTTAGGTTATCAAGTTATAGAAATAAATCCACTAATAATTGAAAAAAATATATAATTATGTTAATAAAACTGCGACAAACATAGTCATAGTTTTATTTTTTTTAACAATTTTTGCGTTCTATACAAATTTCGACAAATTTTTCGAGTAATATGTCGTATAATGTGGGCAATATAGCATTGCCTAGTGCTATGTAATATAGAAAGAAGGATAAGTGGTAGTAGTGAATAAATAGAATTGTAATTAAAAATTAGTAGTATGTAGTGTTTTTCTATTTAGATAGACTTCTTTATTACTGGCTAATTTAATTTTAAAAATTATACATACAAAAAGTTTAGAGTAGTATTTATAACTTTATGTGTAACTGAAAGGCAATAGCGTTCGTTTATGGAGGTTTATTGCCTATGGGGAAAGAAAAATACCACTCTCCGGGAAAAGTAAATAAACAACATAATGCAGTTAAGAATAAGGTCAGATTCACCTATTTACAAGGTGAGTTTGACCTTTTTTTTGTTGCTTTTAATGCAATAAATATTGGGTGCCGTGATCCACCTTATCAATTTGTTTTTAAAAAAATTCAAATTGATAGGAGGAAAGAAAAATGGCAAATCGCCCAAAAAGAAGAAAAAGTAAGGATAACCCTTATACATTAAATTATTGTGAAGAAAGAAATGTTTATACCGTTTCATTTAAAGATGGTAAAGGTATATTACAAAATATAGAAGTTAGCGAAGAAATATATAAAACTTTTGATAAGTTTGAACTTGATGATATTAAGGAATTGAATGAATATGATCGTCATATAGAACATTCTGAAATATATGAAAATAATTTAAACAATAGAGCAATGGACAAGCCTTTGAGTGTAGATGATGAAGTAGTCAGAAAGATATTAACTGAAGAACTAAAAAAAGCTATTCAAGAATTACCAGAAACACAAAAGAGGAGATTAGAAAAATATTATTTTAGAAATATGACTTTTGAAGAAATTGCACAAGAAGAAAACTGTACGAAAATGGCAGTAAAGTTTAGTGTTGATATAGCAATAGAAAAGATTTCTAAAAAATTAAAATTTTAGACTATACAAAACTTATTTAAGTGAGGAAACAGATGAGAGGGTAAGTTATCCCTTTCACCTGTTCTCCTTTTCAGTGGGGGGCAGGACGTTCTTTGAAAATTTGATATTCATTTCATCAAATACGTTCCTGTTGTTATTCCGAGAGGATAAGCACGTTAATAAGTACGCCAAGACCTTTTATAGATATAAAAGCGAGCGAGAAATACTTGATTATAAAATTAGGTTGCTCCTAATATTGCCAAGACAGACAACAGGGTTAAAGATACTCCTGCCTAGCCACAGACTCACGCAATGGGGGCAGTCTTGAGCGATCCTCAAGAGGGTGGAATTCCCGTGAGATTGATTAGCAGTCAATCGTTTGATGATTTCCCGTAGACTGAGGGGTTTCGAGGAGAAATATCAGTTATAAAAACAAAATAAAAATAAAGATAAATTAAGCCTGAGTATGTCCATACTTTGGCTTTTATACATAAAGGAGGAGAATGTATATGAAAAGAAAAAGATATAAAGTGAGAATTAAACTGATATTTGAAACTACAATGGATCATTCACAAGAAAGTATGGTTAAAGCCAAACAGGATGTAGATAGAGTATTGACTGATTATTTAAAAAATAAAAAGTTAAATATATTAAACTTATTTCAAGAGCCACCACGAATTATCTATAAAGTTGAAAAATATGACAGATGATATAAAAAAGGGCGATATTTATTATGCTTCTTTAAATCCAATAATAGGGAGTGAACAGAGTGGCAATAGACCGGTGGTAATTGTCCAAAATAATATTGGTAATAAATATAGTCCTACTGTGCTTATAGCACCTATTACAAGTAAAGTTAATTCAAAGCCTAATTTACCTACACACGTTATTATTAAGAAAAATGGAAAAATAACTCACGATTCGATTATTTTAATTGAACAAATAAGAGTAATTGATAAGCAGAGATTACAAGAATATCTTTGTAAAATAGAGCCAGAAAAAATTGATGAGATAAATAAGGCAATGATAGAGGCTTTTGATATAACTAATAAATATAAATGAAAGGAAATAGATATGTTCAAAAAAAGAAAAGACTTTATAGTTAGTGTGATATGTAACGGTGGAGTTGATGATATACAAGTTAAAGCAAATAATCGCAAGGAAGCAATGCAGATGGTTGAAGATGTGTTGCTTAAATGCGATATTTTTGGTTTTAAATCAAGTGATGAGTTTGATTTAAAAGTTAGAAAGATAAGAAAGAGGAGATATATATAATGAATAAATATGATATTAAGTCATTAGAACGAAAATTAGAAAAATGTAAGAGTATGTCATTAGATGATGTAAGTCTTAATGACGTTGATGAAATAACAGACATTAAAATAGATAAGAGAAAATCAAGTAATGAAAGAATACTTGATTTTTTAAATAAAGTAAAAAATCCTTATATTTTTAAAGTTAAAGGTAAATTAGTAAGGATAAGGTTCTCTGATACAGAAAAAACTGCTGATGATTGTTTGACTAACGTACTAAAAAATTTATATAGATAGTCAAGTCTGCAAAACTAAAATTTCCACCTTCGTAAAAAAAACAAATTTGAATTATGATTTATTCATAATTTGAAAGGAGGAGGTGAAAATGGCAGGTCGTGGAAATAAAAAGCAGAGTAGAAAAAATGATGAAAATAAGAGATGGCTACTAGGTGTATATGGAAGAAGATCATTTGATGATGGAGAAAATAGTGAATCTTATACTATTAAAAATCAAAAGGCATTAATAGAATCTTTTATAGAAAATCTGCCAAATGTAGAAATTGAAGATTATTATATTGATGATGGATATACTGGTACTAATTTTGAAAGACCGGGATTTAAAAGAATGTTACAAGATGTATTAAACGGTAAAATAAATGGAATTATTGTAAAAGACTTATCAAGGTTAGGGAGAAATCATAAAGAGGTTGGAAAATATATTGAAGAAATATTTCCAATATATGATATAAGAATTATCTCTGTAAATGATAATGTTGATTCGTATTTAGACCCAGAATCAATAAGTAGTTTGATAGTACCAGTAAAAAATCTAATGAATGAAAATTATTCAAGGGATTTGTCAAAAAAAGTTTCTAGTGCTTATGAAATTATGGCAAAGGGTGGACAATTTGTTGCAGGAACTCCACCTTATGGATATATGTTAGACCCAGAAGATAAACATCATTTAATACCAGATCACAACGAAGTAGATGTAGTAAAAAAAATATTTGATATGGCTTTATCAGGGAGTGGTCGACCAACGATTTGCCAGTATCTTAATGATAATGGAATTTTGTGCAGAAAAGAATTACAAAGGAGGAAAAAAAGAAAACTTACATTAGAACCTTTTGAAATAAAGTCACAATATTTATGGAGTACATCTACAATTGGTAGAATGCTTCATAATGAAGTGTATATCGGAAATCTAGTACAATTAAAAACTACAAGGGCTACTTTTGGATGTAAAAAAATTATTTCTAAAGATGAAGATGAATGTGTTCGCTCTGAAAACACTCACGAGGGAATAATACCCAAAGAAGATTTTTATAAAGTTCAAACCATAATAAAGCAAAATGATAAAAAGAAAACACATAATACACCAATAAACTACTCAATATTTAGGGGAATACTGAAATGTGCCGATTGTGGCAGAGCAATGACCAAACAAGAAGATTTTAGAGGCAAACGACAACTTTCAAACTATTTTTGTATGAGTTATTTGCAAGTAAGTAAATCTTGTTCATCACATAAGATAAAAACAAGTAATTTAGAAACTGCAGTATTAGAGGCAATTCAAGTACAAGTGAAATTAGTAATTGAATTAGAAAAAAGTTTGTCTAAACTGTATTTTAAGAATAATCAGAGTTCTATCGAAAATGAATATAAAAATAATGTAAAAATTTCAGAAATAAAAATATCTAATTTAAAAGAGCAAAAGAGAAAATATTATGAGGAATGGAAATTTGATAAATTAGAAAGAAGTGAATTTATTAAATTATCTGAAGAAATCGAATCTAAAATTGCCAAGTTAAATGAGGACATAGAATTATATACATCAACATATAGGGAAAACATAAAGAAAATCAGAAAAAATGATTATTGGATAGGTCATTATAAGAGAAATAGAAGAATTAAAAATCTTTCAAAAGAAGTCTTAAATGAATTAATAGAAGTTATCTATGTTAGAAAAGATGGTAGCCTAGACATTAAATTCAAATATCAAGATGAATATTTAGGATTAATAAATTATTTAGAAGAGGAGGAAGCAAAAATCAATGAAGAAATGGAAAATAGGGATTTATCGCAGGCGTTCATTTGATGAAAGAAATGAAGAAGAATCAAATAGTGTTGCTAATCAGAAAAGGCTTATAGATGATTATTTACTTGACAAAAATGATATAATTGTATATAAAGACTACGTTGATGATGGATATACGGGAACAGATTTTAATAGACCGGGATATAAAAGAATGCTTAATGATATTAAAAATAGAAAAATAAATGGTGTAGTAGTAAAAGATTTATCAAGGTTGGGAAGAAATTATATAGAAGTCGGAAATTTTATTGATGAAATAGTACCACAATACAGTTTGAGATTTATTTCAGTAAATGATAATGTCGATTCTATTAAAAATCCTAATATAATGCAGTCATTAGAAATACCATTTAAAAATCTTCTAAATGAAAGTTATTCTAAAGATTCATCAAAGAAAATGAGAACAGCATTAAAAGCCAGCAAAAAGTCAGGTAATTTTATAGGAAAAATTGCTCCTTATGGATACTTGAAAGATCCAGATGATCCACATAAACTCATTATAGATAAAGACGCTGCAAATGTAGTAAAAAGAATATTTGATTTAGCTTTAAAAGGTAGAAGCAAACAGGAAATAGTAGAAGAATTAACTAACAATAATATCTTGACACCAAGTGTTTATTTAAAAGAAAAGTATAATATAAAAGTTAGTAGAATTAGTCGTAGATGGAATACTAAAATGTTAGATACCATATTACAAAATAAAACATATATTGGCTCACTTGTTCAATGTAAGAGAACGAGAATAAGTCATAAAACACACAATATGGTAAGAGTTGCTGAAGATGAGTGGGTTGTTTCAAAGAAAAGACATAATGCTATTATTAAAGAAGAAATATTTAATCAAGTACAGGATATTTTATATAATAGAAATGTCAGAGTAAATAAAGAAGGAAAATTTTATAAATATACTGGTTTTTTAAAATGCTCAGAGTGTGGTGCCAATCTATATAGGAAAACTAAAATAAAAAACAATAAGGAAAAAGTATATTATTACTGTAGCACTTATTATAATACCAGACAATGTAATAAACATTATATACAAGAAAAAGAACTGGATGAAGTTGTTTTAGAAATTTTAAATCAACATATAGAATTGGTATGTGATATTAGTAATAAGATTGAAGATGTTATTTCAGTTTCAAGAGTAGAGTATAATGCTAAATTAAAAGAAATTAGAATAAGCGAAATAGAAAAAGAATTAGAAAAATATCAAGTATTACTAAACGAATTGGTAAAAGACTACCGATGTGACTTCATATCACAAGAAGATTATGATGATTTTAAACAAAAATATTTATATGAAATAAATAAATTAAATATGGAGAAAGAAAATTTAGAAATCAGTAAAATTAATTCCTATAATTTGGATTGGATAAATAACTTTAAAAAAACAGGAAAAATAAAAACGATAGACAGAAATATTGTAGATAGTTTTATTAAAGATATATTTGTTAATAATGAAAAAGGTGTAGATATAATATTTAGGTATAAAGACGAATATGAAAATGCAGAAAGGTATCTAAAAAGTAAAAACAATGTGGTATAATATATAAGGAAAAACACTTGATTTAATTAAAAATTTAGTGCGAAAGGAGTAGAATTTTTATGAAGAACAATGAAATACAAGGGGGGTTGCATAAAAGTGTAATCAACTGGTATCCAGGGCATATGTTAAAAACAAAAAAACAAATAATTGAAGATTTGAAATTAATAGATGTAGTTGTAGAATTACTAGATGCACGTATACCAAAATCAAGTAGAAATCCAGATATACAAAAAATAGTACAAAACAAAAAAAGAATAGTACTATTAAATAAAAGTGACTTGGCAGAAGATAGAGAAACTAAAAAATGGATTGAGTATTACAAAAATAATAATGTAACTGCAATTGCATGCGATGCAAATTTAGGAAAAGGAATAAAAGAAATCTTAAATCAAATAGAAAAATCTGTAGAAGAAGAAACTCAAAAAGCAGCATTAAAAGGTAGAGTAAAGAAAAATATAAGAGTTGTAATACTTGGAATACCAAATGTAGGAAAGTCATCATTAATAAACAGGCTATGCAATAAAAAAACAACTATTGTAGGAAACAAACCAGGTGTTACGAAACAAAAACAATGGGTAAGAATAGCAAATAATATAGAATTGCTAGATACACCTGGTGTTCTATGGCCAAAGTTTGAGGATGAAACTGTTGCACTAAATTTAGCATACACAGGCTCAATAAAAGATGAAGTGCTAGAAACAATAGAAGTAGCATTCAAGCTATTAATATATTTATATAATAATTATAAAGCAAATTTATTGGAAAGATATAAAATAACAGAAAGCGAATTAGACCAAATAGATTCAGAAGACGAAAATGAGAAACTATATAATCTTATGAAACTAATAGGAAGAAAAAGAGGAGCCGTTATATCTGGTGGAGAGATAGATGATGAAAAAACTGCAAAAATAATACTAAATGATTTTAGAAGCGGAAAATTAGGGAAAATAACATTGGAGAAGGTAAATGAAAAGTAAAGAAGAAGTAAATTTAATGTCGCCACTTGTTTGGGCTTATGTTGGAGATAGCGTATATGAGTTATATATAAGAGAAAAACTTGTAAATGCAACAAATTTAAAACCACACAAATTACATATAGAAACAATTAAATATGTAAAAGCCAAAGCACAAGCAGACACTCTAGAAAAAATAAAAGAATATTTAACACCAGAGGAACTAGAAATTGTTAGAAGAACTAGAAATACCCAAAATCATCATCTGCCTAAAAATGCAGACCCAACAGATTATATGTATGCTACAGCATTTGAAGGATTAATAGGATATTTATATTTGAGTGGACAAAAAGAAAGATTAGATGAAATATTAAGTAAATGCATAAATTAATATAATTAAACAGGCGACCATTGATCGCCTGTTTTTAAAACATTATATACTTTTTACTATTCACTCTTGCCATAAAACAAGTGTGGTGACCCCTACGGGAATCGAACCCATGATTCAGCCTTGAGAGGGCTGCGTCTTAACCGCTTGACCAAGGGGCCAAATAAACGTACACTTATTTATAACATTTTTTATATGCATTGTCAACACAAAAAAAGGAATTTTATGTGTTAAGAATACTCAAAAATTGTGGTTTACAATTATTGCAATTTGTTATATAATATTAAAATAAGTTTTTAAGGAGATGAAGCATATGGCAGAAAATATTGAAAATAACCAAGAACAATTAGATGAGAATCATTTAATAGCAATTAGAAAAGAAAAATTAAGAGAATTACAAGAACAAGGGAAAGACCCATTTAAAGTAACAAAATATAATAGAACACATTTAAGCCAAGAAATAAAAGATAATTATGAAGAATTAGAAGGAAAAGACGTTTCTGTAGCAGGAAGAATAATGGCAAAAAGAATAATGGGAAAAGCATCTTTTTGTACTATTCAAGATGCAAAAGGAAAAATTCAAAGTTATGTTAGTATAAATGACTTAGGAGAAGAAAGCTATTCTGCATTTAAAACATATGATATAGGAGATATAATCGGAATAAAAGGATTTGTATTTAAAACAAGAACAGAAGAAATTTCTGTACATGCAAAAGAAGTAGTACTTCTTACAAAATCTTTAAGACCACTTCCAGAAAAATTTCATGGTTTAACAGATAAAGAAGAAAGATATAGAAGAAGATATGTTGACCTAATAATGAATGAAGAAGCTAAAAGAGTTGCATTCTTACGTCCAAAAATTATTAGATGTATACAAAACTTTATGGATGGTGAAGGATTTACAGAAGTTGAAACACCAGTATTAACAACACTTTTAACAGGTGCTTCTGCAAGACCATTTGTTACACACCATAATGCACAAAATTTAGATATGTATCTTCGTATTGCATTAGAATTACCACTTAAAAGATTACTAGTAGGTGGAATGGAAGCTGTATACGAAATAGGTAGAGTATTTAGAAATGAAGGAATGGACTTAAAACATAATCCAGAATTCACATTAATGGAAGCTTATTTAGCATATTCTAATTTAGAAGGAATGATGGATTTGACTGAAAAAATGTTCCAAAGAATTGCAAAAGATGTAACAGGAAAAATGATATATAACTGGGGAGGAAATGAAATTAATCTTGAAGGACCATGGAAGAGAATTAGCATGACCGATGCAGTTAAGGAACAAACAGGAATTGACTTTAAAAAGATTACAGATATAAATGAATGCTTAAAACTAGCAGAAGAACATAATATAGAATTAGAAGAACACGAAAAAACTTATGGGCATATAATAAATGCATTTTTTGAGAAGTATGTTGAAGAAACATTAATTCAACCAACATTTTTATATGGACATCCATTAGAAATATCACCACTTACAAAGAAAAATCCAGACGATCCAAGATTTGTGGATAGATTTGAATTATTTATAGCAGGAAAAGAATTTGCTAATGCATACACAGAACTTAATGATCCAATTGATCAGCTAGAAAGATTTGAAGCACAATTAAAAGAAAGAGAACTTGGAAATGACGAAGCAAATGATATAGATATGGACTTTATTGAAGCACTAGAATATGGTATGCCACCAGCAGGCGGAATTGGATATGGAATAGATAGATTATGCATGCTATTTACAGAAAGCGAATCAATAAGGGATGTAATTTTATTTCCAACAATGAAACCACTTGCATAAAACGAATGAAATCAGGTATCTTGCGTTGTCAAACTTTATGAAAATTCTTGCGATATACAGCGTATTATCTTAAGAATTTTTATTCGTTTTCCTAGCAATATACCAAATTTGATTCGTTTTAAGAATTAATTGGAAGTATTTATTATTTGAAATAAATTGAATAGGGATGAGGAAAGAGGAGAATATGTTTAATTTTTCGTTAGATAAAAGGACAATTACTATAATTTTAGTTGTTATGCTAGCATTATGGTTAGTAAGTAGTGGAACAGCAGGAGTTTTAAATCTGCTATTAACTGTACCAGGAGTATTAATAGCAATTACATTTCATGAATTTGCACATGCGTGGACTGCTGTAAAATTGGGAGATGATACTCCTAAAAGACAAGGGAGACTTAGCTTAAATCCATTTAGTCACATGGATCCAGTAGGAATTATACTTTTAATCGTTGCAGGATTTGGATGGGGTAAACCAGTAGAAATAGATCCAAGAAATTTTAATGGTAAATATTCATTATCAAAGGCAGAAGCAATAGTTGCGGCAGCAGGTCCTATAATGAACTTTATATTAGCATTTGTATTTATGATTATATACTATGCTTTATTTGCCGCAACAAATGCTTTAGCAGGACTTTCTATTATGTGGCAAAACGTAATAAATTATATAATACTTTATACAATAAGTATTAATATAGGCTTAGGAGTGTTTAACTTAATACCATTACCACCACTTGATGGATCAAAAGTATTAATGCACTTTTTGCCAGCAAAAGGTAAAGAATGGTTTTATAATAATCAACAAATATTTTATGTAGTATTTTTACTAATTTGGATAACAGGATTATCAAGCGTAATTCTACAACCAGCATTCACAGCAGTGTATGCGGGAATTAGATGGGTTGTAGAAAAACTATTTAGACTGTTATCATTAATATAAGAGTATAATTTACACCTCGCACTTTATTATAAAATAAAAAACATATAATTAAGGAAATGAAAAAATGAAAGATATATTAACTTTAGGAATTGAATCAAGTTGTGACGAAACTTCCGTATCAGTTGTAAAAAATGGTAGGGAAGTTCTTTCTAATGTAATAAATTCACAAATAGACATACATACAATTTATGGTGGCGTAGTGCCAGAAATTGCTTCAAGATGTCACACAGAAGTTATTAATCAAATAACAAAACAAGCTTTAAAAGAAGCAAGTTGCACAATGAATGATATAGATGTTATAGCATGCACATATGGACCAGGACTAGTGGGAGCTTTATTGGTAGGAGTTTCTTATGCAAAAGGATTAGCATTTGCAAATAACAAGCCATTAGTAGGTGTAAATCACATAGAAGGACATATTGCAGCAAACTATATAACACATAAGGAGTTAAAACCACCATTTTTGTGTTTAATGATGTCTGGAGGAAATACACAAATTGTGCATGTAAAGGATTATTGTACATTTGAAGTTTTAGGAAAAACAAGAGATGATGCAATAGGTGAGGCTTTTGATAAAGTAGCAAGAGTTGTAGGCCTTCGGTTATCCAGGTGGACCAAAAGTAGATAATCTTGCAAAACAAGGAAAAGCAAATATAGAATTACCAAAAACACATTTTGATAATATGGATTTTAGCTTTAGTGGAATAAAAACAGCAGTTATAAATTTGAACCATAAGGATCCTAATATAAATAAAGCGGATTTATGCGCAAGTTTTGAAAAAACAGTTACAGAAATACTAATAGAGAATACAAAAAAATCTATAAATTATATTAAAAATACTGTATGGGTGGACAATCTTGACCGCCAACAAAATTATCCAATTAAATTGGCACTAGCTGGTGGAGTATCTGCAAATTCATATATAAGAAATGAATTTGCAAAATTAGAAAAAGAGCAAAATATAAAAATATATTATCCAGAATTAAAATTATGTACAGACAATGCAGCAATGATAGCTTCTGCAGGATATTACAATTATTTAGCAGGTAATTTATCAGATTTTACATTAAATGCAGTACCAAATTTAAAATTGTAATTTAGATAATAAAGGAGGAAGAAATGGCAATATACGCAATATCAGATTTGCATTTATCTTTTGGAAACAACAAACCAATGGATATATTTGGCGTAAATTGGGAAAATCATACAGAAAAAATAAAAACAGACTGGCTAAAAAAAGTAAAAAATGATGATTTAGTATTATTGCCAGGTGACTTTTCATGGGCTATGTATTTACAAGATACATACCAAGATTTTGAATATTTGCACAACCTGCCAGGAAAAAAGCTACTGCTAAAAGGAAATCATGACTATTGGTGGACTACATTAAAAAAAATGAGAGAATATCTTAAAGAAAATGAATTTGAAAACATAGATTTTATATATAATAATAGTTATTTATTTGAAGACAAGATAATAGTGGGAACAAGAGGATGGCAAGATGATGATAATACACAAGATAAAAAAATATTAAAAAGAGAAAATATAAGATTAGAACTATCAATAAAAGACGGAATAGAAAAATACGGAGAAGACAAAGAAATTATAGTGTGTATGCATTATCCGCCATTCAACAATTACAAAGAAAGTGAAATGAATTTTATAGCTACCATGAAAAAGTACAATGTGAAAACTTGCATATATGGACATTTGCACGGAGAAGCTGGAAAAGAAGCAAAACAAGGGAAAATAGACGGAATAGATTTTAAATTAGCAAGTTGTGATCAAGTTGAATTTAAATTGCAAAAAATATAAAAGAAAAAATGTATGAGATTGCTCTCATACATTTTTTTCTTACTGCACAAAGCTAAGCTTGAACTGAGATGGATCGTCTTTTATTGCGCGTATTGAAAACAGATATGTTTCATTTTTGCGTATTATACGAGGAGGAAAATTGTTGTTTTCATTTAAAACAACAAACCATTCTCTATCATCATCATCATCGTCACAATGTGCAATGTGGAGTCCAAAATCAGCATTTAGAATTCCAGCTTGATTTGGATTCAATTCAATAAATAATCCACTTAAATCTTTTACTGGACCAACAACTCTGCCAGATACGATGTCGCCTACTTCGAAATTTTGATAAGGGATAGTTGAGCGATAACTAACTATAAACTTCCCATATACATTTTGATATAAAATATGTACAGGAATATAGTCAATTTTGTTGAAATAATCTGAAGGGTTAACATATGAGGAAGAAATTTCTTTATATGATATTGCACCATATATTCCTGCTCCAATATCAACAAAGGCATGCGACTGTGTTGCTCCTGTTTTCCGAGCGTAAATTACTTTGGAAGAACCTTCAAGGCTTGAAAAATACAATAAAGCATTTTCCATATTCTTCTTTCTGGAAAGTAAAAAACGCTTGGTGTCACTAAAATAGCCAATTATTTCAGCTGTAAGTAAACGAGAGTCTGCGAAAAAGGGAGCAAGAGATTTACAATCCGCATCTCCTAAATCATAAATACTCAGTTCACTTAAAGGAATGATTCCATAAAATGAATTTCCAATAAAGACTTCCATTTCATTTGCGGAATAGTCATAACTTCTTACTGAACAACTAACTACTTTACCAATGTAACATTCAGGATCGATTAAAGGATCTAGAAATGTTAATGGGTTCCGGGCTTCTGGTAAAAATTCTGGTGTTTTTTTCATTGATTTGAACCTCCTTAAGTATATATGCTAAAAAGCACTACCTAAATTATACCACAATTTTATGTAAAATTCAACGAAAAAGTGAGCTTTATTAACCAATAAGGGTTGCAAAAAATAAAAAATGTGATATAATACAAAAGTTAATAAAAAACGGAAGGAAGATAAAAAATGAACGTAAAAGTAGAAAAAACAGAAAATAATAATGAAGTAAAATTAGAATTTACAGTAGAAGCAGAAAAATTTGATGGAGCAATAAAAACTGTATTTAACAAAAATTCTAAATATTTTAATATACCAGGATTTAGAAAAGGCAAAGCACCATATCAAATAGTAGAAAAAACTTATGGAGCACAAATATTCTATGAAGATGCTTTTAATGAAGTAGCAGGAGAAGCTTTTGAAGAAGGATTAAAAGAGAACAATATAGAAGCAGTAAGCAAACCAGAAGTAGAAATAAAACAAATCGAAAAAGGAAAAGACTTAATATTTACAGCTGTTGTTCAAACAAAACCAGAAGTAACATTAGGAAAATATAAAGGTATACAAGTAAAAAAAGTTGAGTATAATGTATCTGATGAAGATGTTGAACATGAATTAATGCATATGGCAGAAAAAAATGCAAGATTAGTTTCAGTAGAAGACAGACCAGTTGAATCTGGAGATATAACAGTAATAGACTTTGAAGGATTTGTAGATGGAGTAGCTTTTGATGGTGGAAAAGCAGAAAACCATGAATTAACAATAGGAAGCAATACTTTTATACCAGGATTTGAAGACCAAATAATTGGAATGAAACCAGAAGAAGAAAAAGAAATAAAGGTAAAATTCCCAGAAGAATATTTCTCTGCAAATTTAGCAGGAAAAGATGCTACATTTAAAGTAAAATTACATGAAATCAAGAAAAAAGAAATGCCAGAAATAAATGACGAATTAGCAAAAGACATTAGTGAATTTGATACAATAGAAGAATTAAAAAACAGCATAAAAGAAAAACAAGAAGAACAAAATAAAACAAGAGCAAAATACGAAACAGAAGACGAAGTTATAAAAGCAGTATGCGAAGAAGCAAAAGTAGAAATCCCATCAGGAATGATTGAAACAGAAACAGATCATATGGTTCAAGACATAAATACAAGATTAAGTTATCAAGGAATGAACATAGATCAATATTTAAAAATGATGAACAAAACAATGGATGAATTTAGAGCAGAATACAAAGAACAAGCAGAAACAGCTGTAAAATCTAGATTAGTATTAGAAGCAGTTGGAAAAGAAGCAGGAATAGAAGTAAAAGAAGAAGAAATATCAGCTAAAATCAAAGAAATGGCAGAAAACTACGGAAGAAAAGAAGAAGAAGTTAAAGATAACCCAGAATTAGTGAAATACGTAGGAGATAGCCTAAAAACAGAAAAAACAATAGATTTCTTAGTAGAAAATGCAAAAATAAAATAATTTGTTTTAAGTACTAGCATTGAAGAAAAAATAAAAAATAAATAAAGGGGGTAATAGCTTGTTGTAGAATATTATAATTAGGCTATTACCCAATTTTTAAATTAATAAAACCAAGGAGGAGAATTATAATGGAAAATTTAACAAATAGCTTAGTGCCTTACGTAATTGAACAAACAGGAAGAGGAGAAAGATCATATGATATATTCTCAAGATTATTAAAGGATAGAATTATATTTTTAAGCGAAGATGTAAACCATGTAACAGCAAGCTTAATAATAGCACAAATGTTATTCTTAGAGTCAGAAGATCCAGATAAAGAAATATCATTTTATATAAATAGCCCAGGAGGTTCTATAACAGACGGAATGGCAATAGTAGACACAATGAACTATATTAAATGTCCAGTATCTACTATATGTGTAGGCTTGGCAGCAAGTATGGGATCTGTACTTTTAACATGCGGAGCAAAAGGCAAAAGATTTGCAACACCAAATTCAGAAATATTAATACATCAACCATTAATTTCTGGTGGATTAGCAGGTCAAACAACAGAAATAAAAATACATGCAGACCACATGGTAAAAACAAGAGAAAAATTAAATAAGTTACTAAGCGAAAAGACAGGACAAAGCTTAGAACAAATAGAAAAGGATACAGAAAGAGACCATTACATGACAGCACAAGAAGCATTAGAATATGGTCTAATAGATGAAATCATAGATGTTAGGAGGTAACAATGGCAAATAGAAACATTACAAAAAGTGTAAAATGTTCATTTTGTGGAAAACCACAAGAAATGGTAAAAAGGATTGTTGCAGGGCCTAATGCATATATTTGTGATGAATGTATTGCAATATGCAACAATATAATAGAAGACGAGAACTATGATGAAGAAACAGGGTACGAGGATTTAAAATCAGAAGATATACCAACACCCGCAGAGATAAAACAAATTTTAGATGAATATGTAATAGGACAGGATGATGCAAAAAAAACATTATCTGTTGCAGTATATAATCATTATAAAAGAATAGCATGTGATGAAATTATTGATGATGTAGAAATACAAAAAAGCAATATACTTTTATTAGGACCAACAGGATGTGGTAAAACGCTTTTAGCGCAAACACTTGCAAGAATATTAAATGTGCCATTTGCAATAGCAGATGCTACAACACTTACAGAAGCAGGATATGTTGGAGAAGATGTAGAAAATATTTTACTTAAATTAATACAATCAGCAGAATATGATATTAAAAAAGCAGAAAAAGGAATTATATATATAGACGAAATAGATAAAATAACTAGAAAATCAGAAAACCCATCGATAACCAGAGATGTTAGTGGAGAAGGCGTTCAACAAGCTCTACTAAAAATAGTAGAAGGAACAGTAGCATCAGTACCACCGCAAGGAGGAAGAAAACATCCTCATCAAGAGTTTTTGCAAATCGATACAAGTAACATATTATTTATATGTGGAGGCGCTTTTGAGGGATTAGAAAAAATTATAAAAGACAGAGTAGGAAAAAAAGGAATGGGCTTTGGAGCTCAAATAGAAAGCAAAAAAGAAATAGAAAAATACAAAATCTTTGAGGAATTACTGCCACAAGATTTATTAAAATTTGGTTTGATTCCAGAATTTGTAGGAAGACTTCCGATTATTGCAACTCTTAAAGAACTAGACAAAGAAGCTTTAATAAATATAGTAACAGAGCCAAAAAATGCATTAACAAAACAGTATAAAAAACTATTAGAGTTAGATGGGGTAGAATTAGAATTTGAACCAGAAGCATTAAATTCAATAGTAGAAAAGGCAATAGAAAGAAACACTGGTGCAAGAGGACTTCGTTCTATAATAGAAGATATAATGAGAGATATAATGTTTGATATACCATCAAATCCAAAAATAGAAAAATGCATAATAACAAAAGACACAGTAGAAGGAAAAGATGGGCCAAAGCTAGTTATAAACGAGAATAAAACTTCAAAAAGGATAAAAATAAAGAAAAAGCCAATAGAAGCAAATAAAAGTGAAACTGCATAATTAAGAAAATGGGGGATTCCCCCCATTTTTTGTTGAATAGGAAAAATTATATTGACAAATTAGATAAAAGTTTGGTATAATATACAAGTTGAAAAATACGCACATATAGTTATAGTTTAAGATTGTGCTTATAAATAAGTGTTCTTAAATGTAAAAAACTATGTGGAGGAAAAACAAATAAGGAGGAATGTAAAATGGCAGTAGTTGCAATGAAACAATTACTAGAAGCAGGTGTACACTTTGGACACCAAACAAAAAGATGGGACCCTAAAATGGCTGAATACATTTACCAAGCTAGAAACGGTATCCATATTATCGATTTACAAAAGACATCAAAGAAAATTGATGAAGCTTACAAATTTATGAAGGATATTGCAGAAGAAGGAAAAACTATCCTTTTCGTAGGAACAAAAAAACAAGCACAAGAATGTGTTAAAGATGCAGCAATAAAAAGCAATATGTTCTATGTTGACCAAAGATGGTTAGGTGGAATGTTAACAAACTTTAAAACAATAAAAACAAGAATTGCAAGATTAAACAAATTAGAAGAAATGGAAAATGATGGTACATTCGAAGTTTTACCAAAAAAAGAAGTTGCAGCATTAAAAAATGAAAAAGAAAAACTAGAAAAAAATCTAGGTGGAATTAGAGACATGAAAGAAATGCCAGGAGCTATGTTTGTAGTAGATCCTAAAAACGAAAGAATTGCAGTATTAGAAGCTAAAAAATTAAATATTCCAATAGTAGGTTTAGTAGATACAAACTGTAATCCAGAAGACGTTGATTATCCAATTCCTGGAAATGATGACGCAATAAGAGCTGTAAAATTAATTACAGACGTTATGGCAAATGCAATTATAGAAGGAAGACAAGGAGAAGCATTAGATAACGAACAAGAAGAAATAGCAACAGAAGAACCAACAAGTATTGAAGAAGTTGTAGCAGAAGAAACAGAAACAGTAGAAGAATAATTAATTAAAACGAACAAACAACTCAAAGACATGTAGGGGACGTACCTAAAGGGGCGACCCCTACAATAATAGAGTTTGAATTTATAATTTTAAAGGAGGAAAGCCATATGATAACAGCACAACAAGTAAAAGAGTTAAGAGAAAAAACAGGTGCAGGTATGATGGACTGCAAAAAAGTTTTAACAGAAACAGATGGAGATATGGAAAAAGCAGCTGAATTATTAAGAGAAAGAGGAATAACAAAAGCAGCTAAAAAATCTGATAGAATAGCAGCAGAAGGATTAGTATATTGCTATGTAACAGACGACAAAAAAGTTGGTGTAGTATTAGAAGTTAATGCAGAAACAGACTTCGTTGCAAAAAATGAAGAATTTAGAAAATTTGTTGCTGATACAGCAAAACAAATAGCTGTTACAAATCCAGCAGATGTAGAAAGCTTATTAGCAGAAAAATCAATAGATGATTCTTCAAGAACAATAAAAGACATATTAACAGACAAAATAGCAACAATAGGTGAAAATATGTCAGTTAGAAGATTTACAAGGTTTGAAAGCACAGGATTAGTAGAGAGCTATGTCCATGGAGATGGAAAAATAGGTGTTTTAGTAGACTGTCCAAAAGGAACAGAAGAAGTTGCAAAAGATGTATGTATGCAAATTGCGGCAGCAAAACCTGAATATTTAAATAGAGAAGAAGTTCCACAAGAAGTAGTAGCACATGAAATGGAAATTTTAAAAGCACAAGCTATGAATGAAGGAAAACCAGCTGAAATAGCAGAAAAAATGGTTCAAGGAAGAATAGGAAAATTTTATGGAGAAATCTGTTTATTAGAACAACCATTTGTTAAAGAACCAGATATAAAAGTTCAAAAATTATTAGATAACAACAATGCAGAAATAACAAGATTTGCAAGGTTCGAAAAAGGCGAAGGACTTCAAAAAAGAGAAGAAAACTTTGCAGAAGAAGTTGCAAAACAAATGAATCAATAGTTAAATAAAAAAACGGATTTTAAAAAATCCGTTTTTTTCATTTAAATTTTGTTTACAAAATTAATGAAATTATCTAAAAACCAGTTTCGAATTTTGCTGCTTTTAATGGATTTAATCTAAATTCTATTTTGAACAAGTTAAATTTAGATAAATCTTTATTTTCTAAACATTCAATATACAAGTTAAGAGCTTCTTCTGTTTTGCAAGCAGAAATAATTGCTGGGTTTAGATCATATTTAAACATAATATTAAGAGCATATTTCAAAGCATCAAAAACTGATTTTGCTTCTCTATCTCTTATTAAAGAATATGCTTCTCTAAATCTTGCTAAGCTAGGGTGCTTTGTATAATAATCTAATGGTAAAATAAATTCTTTATTTATTACATACTCTAAAGATTTGTATTCTTTTGGGTATTTTTCCATATATGACTGAATTTCAGAAACTGTATAAGGCAGAAATACTTTATTATCTTTTTCAGAAATTATTAATGTATTATTGTTTTGAATATTTCCATCTGAAATTTCTTCAGAAACTTCTTCAGATTTTTTGTCATTTGAAGAATTTATTCTTTTAACAAAACGATCAACCTCTATATCTGCTAACATTATATCTTTTTTTATTTCTTCATATGTAGAAAAATAAGAATTTATTTTCTCTTTAAGATTTATTGCAACTTCGTCAGAAGAAGCGCTTCTTGATAGAGAAATAAAACCACTATTTATATCAATTAACAAAGACTTTAAAGAGTTTAATTTTTCAATATTCTTAGCAAACTTTTCTGAAATATTATTTATTTCTTCTGAATAATCTTTTTTAGATCCTATTTTAGAAACAGAGTCTGTTTTTGATAATGTATCAAAAAGACATGTTACCTCATTTCTTTTATTTTCTTGTTCCGCTATTTTTAAGTTAATATTTACTAAGTTAGCCTCAAAATTTTGCAACAAGTATAATTCATTTGAATTAAAAATTCCATCTTTTGTGATTGCTTCCAATTATATTCCCCCTATTAAACAAATATATAACTAAATATATTATAACACAAGCAAAGACAAAAGTATGTGACAAAAAAAATAAAAAAACATTTATTATCTAAAAACATATTATTTACATATTTAGCATACTGTAAAAACTATGTAGCAGCAGTATGTTATGACTTGCTTATATATTTAGTATTATGGCTATCACCAATATTACCTAAAATGACTTGGTTTATGATAGCAATAATAGATATAGCAACACCAATAATATTGTTACTATATATAAGATATATAAAAAGAAAAAAGGATTATTTTAAATCAAAAGAAGGTGCAAGTGACTCTGAACCAAAATCAGTTATAGTTTTAGTGATAATAGTAATACTTGCTATATGGTTTGCATTAGGAATTTTTCCGGTAAAACCAATAGCAATAGCAACAGGAAGTATGTCTCCTCAAATAAATATTGGAGATGTAGCAATAATAAAAAAATGTGGACCAAACGATGTAGAAGTTGGGGACATAATTGAATATAAAATGCCTGACTTTACAGTAGTACATAGAATAGTAGAAATAAAACAAGAAAACGGTAGATACTATTTTGCAACAAAAGGAGATAGCAATGACAGTAGAGATAAAAATTTAGTAACAGAAGATCAGCTTATAGGCAAATGCTTATTTAAAATAAGATATTTAGGATATCCAGCTATCTGGATAACTGGTGTAAAAACACAAAATGAATTAGGTTTATAAGAAGGGGAGAAGACAATTACTAATGAGAAAAAGAAAGCAGAAACTAAGAAAATCAATAAGAACTTTTTACATAGTTTTAGCTATTAGTATAATAGCTTTCTGTTCTGCTACCATTTTTAATAAAACCGTAAAAAAAGATACATATGATAAAAAAGAAATTATTTTAACATATACCAATAAATTAAATACAACATACGATGTAGATTTAAAAGACAACAAATTTATGGACCAAAAAACATTACCAATGGGTAAAACATATGTAACAAATCTAATAGATAAAATAAATATGAAGTTCGACTTTTCATATGATGCTTCAAAATACACAGAATTAACATACTCATATTCTATTGTTGGAGTACTAAATGGAGCTTATTCTAAAAACGGAACACCACAAAAAGTATGGGAAAAAGAGTATGTTTTATTAGAAGAAACAGAAAACAAAAAGTCAAATAACACAATAAATATAAAGGAAAACATTCCGATAGATGTAAATGAATATAATGATGAAATTTATAATTTTGAGAAAACATTAGGAATGGCAATTACAGCTAACCTTAATGTTCAATTAAGAGTTAATATAGATGGCAAAATAAATGATACACAAATAAATGATAATTATGTATCAAATATAGATATAGAATTAGGAGAACAAACAACAGAGATAACAGGAAAATTAACAGACGAAACAGAAGATACATTATATAAAACAACAACAAACAATAAAAATAATACAGTTGTTATAGCAGTAAATGTAATACTAATAGTCGCTGCCTTAGCATGGCTAAGATATATTTCAGTAAATACAACAAATCTAAATACAGTTAGAAATAATTACAAATTAGAATTAAATAGAATATTAAAATCTTGTGAAGATAAGATTGTAAAGTTAAGCAGAAATGTAGACTTAAACGGAAAAGAAGTTATTGAAGTTAATGACTTTGGAGAATTAATAAAATTATCAGAAGAATTGTATAAGCCAATATTATACTGGAATTCGAACCAAAAAGAAGAATCGGAGTTCTTTGTTATAACTAATAGCGTAATATATAAATTTATATTAAAAGTAAAATAGGAGAAATTTATAAGTATGGCAAAATACAAAAGGAAACATAAAAAGAATAGTGTGTTATTGATTGGTATTGCAGTTATTGCAATACTAATCTTTATAAGCACGGGTTATGCTTTGTGGTCAGATACACTTTATATAAACGGAACTGCAAATACAAAGTATAAGGAACCAAAATTAGATTCTATTACAGTAAATAAAGTGGATAACCAATATTTCGCTTTTTATAATGCTGATGATCATGACAACCTTCATGCATTAACAATAAAAAGTTCTTCTGTCAATAATGGGGATGAAAAAATAGAAGCAATTGCAAATTGTAATAGAAGAAGCTGGAATGTAACTAAAAGAACTGTAAAATTAAGTATGACATTTATAAATAATTATCCAGTTACAATAACAAATGGAACGGCAACACTTTTACAGAATACTACAAAACATTCTATAAGAACTGAACAAACACCAACTGTTTTAACAAATGAAACAGGAGTATTTAATATTTTATTTGATTTAGAAGCAAATAGTAATCTTTCAAATGGTACTGTAAAATATAAATTTTCTTATAATGTTGATGGAGTGGTAAAATATTTTTATGTAACAATCAATATAAAACTATAAATATTTGACCATATAATAAAAAAATAGTATAATATAAATGTAGCTTTATTGCTATTTAGTAGGGACCCATAAAAATTTATTAGGAGGAAAACAGAATGGGAAACAGCAGAGAAAATATTTTTTTTGGGGATGACTTGCACCGGAACTTGCAAGATCCAGTACAAGAGTATTGGAGAAATTTTAGTGAAGTCAATATTTTGGACATGTATGATGGTGTAAAAATCATCAGAATTCCAAAAAATGTAGGAGCAATAAAAATCTCTCATTTTAAGGCATACATGAGGGATAATGGTTACAAAATTCTCGGAACGAGAGAATCAAGTGACCAAATTTTTATTTCCTATAGAAAAGCTTCACAGTAAGACCTACAGCCCTGTCATTAGTTTGGCAGGGCATTCTTTTTGCAAAAGCAATAACATTTCAAAAACATTACAAAAATATTACAAAAACAATTGCATTTTAAAAAAGCATGATATATAATGATACAGAACTTTGAAAAAAATATAAAAGAAAGAGGGTTTTAATTTATGAGCAAAAAGTACGTATACCTTTTTAAAGAAGGAAATGCAGACATGCGTGAATTATTAGGTGGTAAAGGTGCTAACCTAGCAGAAATGACAAACTTAGGTTTACCAATTCCACAAGGATTTACAGTTTCAACAGAAGCTTGTACAGAATATTACAACGATGGTAAAAAAATCAATGATGAAATTCAAAGCCAAATTTTTGAAGCATTAAAAAAATTAGAAGAAATGCAAGGCAAAAAATTTGGAGACAATAATGATCCATTATTAGTATCAGTAAGAAGTGGTGCTAGAGCATCAATGCCTGGTATGATGGATACAATATTAAACTTAGGTTTAAATGATGTAGCAGTTGAAGGATTTGCAGCAAAAACAGGAAATCCAAGATTCGCATATGATTCATATAGAAGATTTATTCAAATGTATTCAGATGTTGTTATGGAAGTTCCAAAATCTTTCTTCGAAAAAATAATTGACGAAGTTAAAGAAGCAAAAGGAGTTCATTACGACACAGAATTAACAGTTGATGATTTAAAAGAATTAGTAAAAAGATTTAAAGAAGTTTACAAAAATGCTATGAATGGTGAAGAATTCCCACAAGATCCAACAGAACAATTAATGGGAGCAGTTAAAGCCGTATTTAGAAGTTGGGACAACCCAAGAGCTATAGTTTACAGAAGAATGAATGATATACCAGGTGACTGGGGAACAGCTGTAAACGTACAAGCTATGGTATTTGGTAATATGGGAGAAACATCTGGAACAGGTGTTGCATTTACACGTAACCCATCAACAGGTGAAAAAGGAATATATGGTGAATACTTAATCAATGCACAAGGTGAAGACGTTGTTGCAGGTGTTAGAACACCACAACCTATCACAAAACTTGCAGAAGATTTACCAGAATGCTATAAAGAATTCATGGAAATAGCAAACAAACTAGAAAATCATTACAGAGACATGCAAGACATGGAATTCACAATCCAAGAAGGAAAATTATATTTCTTACAAACAAGAAATGGAAAAAGAACAGCACCAGCAGCTATTCAAATTGCTTGTGACTTAGTTGACGAAGGAATGATAACAAAAGAAGAAGCAGTTTTAAGAATAGAAGCTAAATCATTAGATCAATTACTACACCCAACATTTGATAAAGATAGCTTAAAAGCAGGAGAAGTAATTGGAGAAGCATTACCTGCATCACCAGGTGCAGCAGCTGGTAAAGTAGTATTTACAGCTGAAGAAGCTAAAGAATTAGGAAAAGGTGGAAAAGGTGAAAGAGTTGTACTAGTTCGTCTTGAAACAACACCAGAAGATATAGAAGGTATGGTAGCTGCACAAGGTATATTAACAGTTCGTGGTGGTATGACATCACATGCTGCAGTTGTTGCTCGTGGTATGGGAACATGTTGTGTATCTGGATGTGGAGATATCAAAATGAACGAAGAAGCAGAAGAATTCGAACTTGGTGGATACAAATTCCATAAAGGTGATTTCATTTCATTAGACGGAACAACAGGAAAAATCTACAAAGGAGATATAAAAACTGTTGAAGCTTCAGTTAGCGGAAATTTCGGAAGAATAATGGGATGGGCAGATGAATTCAGAAAATTAAAAGTTAGAACAAATGCTGATAACCCAAGAGATACAAGAAATGCTGTTAAATTAGGAGCAGAAGGTATAGGATTATGTAGAACAGAGCATATGTTCTTCGAAGAAGACAGAATTCCAAAAATAAGAAAAATGATATTATCAGAAACAGTAGAAGCAAGAGAAGCAGCTTTAAATGAATTAATACCATTCCAAAAAGGTGACTTCAAAGCTATGTACAAAGAATTAAAAGGATTACCAATGACAGTTCGTTATTTAGATCCACCTCTACATGAATTCTTACCAACAGCTGAAGAAGATATCATAGCATTAGCTAAAGATATGGGTGTTACAGTAGAACACTTAAAAGAAAAATGTGCTGAATTACATGAATTCAACCCAATGATGGGACACAGAGGATGCCGTTTAGCAGTAACATATCCAGAAATCGCTAGAATGCAAACAAGAGCATTAATGGAAGCTGCAATCGAAGTTAAAGAAGAAGACGGATACGATATAGTTCCAGAAATAATGATTCCATTAGTTGGAGAAAAGAAAGAATTAAAATTCGTTAAAGATATAGTTGTAGAAACAGCTGAAAAAGTTAAAGCAGAAAAAGGTTCAGACATTGAATACCATATTGGTACAATGATTGAAATACCAAGAGCTGCATTAACAGCTGACGAAATTGCTGAAGAAGCTGAATTCTTCTCTTTCGGAACAAACGACTTAACACAAATGACATTTGGATTCTCAAGAGATGATGCTGGTAAATTCTTAGATTCTTACTACAAAGCAAAAATCTATGAATCAGACCCATTCGCAAAATTAGACCAAGATGGTGTTGGAAAATTAGTTAAAATGGCAGCAGAAAAAGGAAGAGCAACAAGACCAAACATCAAACTTGGAATATGTGGAGAACATGGTGGAGAGCCATCAAGCGTAGAATTCTGCCACAAAGTAGGATTAAACTATGTATCTTGCTCACCATTTAGAGTTCCAATCGCAAGATTAGCAGCAGCACAAGCAGCATTAAAAAATAAATAAGATTTATAATCTTAGAGGTGCATGATTGCACCTCTATTTTTTATATACTAGGAAATTTCTCATTTCCTAGTATATAAAAATGCTATAATCGCTATTGCCTTTGAGATTTCCTCACTACATTCGGAAACTCAAATCGGCGAGAACAAATGGCGACTAAAGTCGCTTTGTTCTTCTTAAAAACATTTTAAAATAAAACATTGACACAAATAAAAACAATGTATATTATAAATACAAATAATAAAATAAGGAGTGAACAAATATGAATAAATATTATTTTACTTCAGAAAGTGTAACAGAAGGGCATCCAGACAAATTATGTGATTACATATCAGATACAATATTAGATGAATGTTTAAAGCAAGACCCAAATTCAAGAGTAGCAGTAGAAACATTTGCATTTAAAAATATAATTACAGTTGCAGGACAATTAACCACAACTGCAAAAATAAACATAGAAGAATTAGTAAGACAAGCTGTAAAAGAAATTGGATATGATAATGAAGAAACAGATATGGATTACAGAACATGCAAAGTAAATATAGAAATAAACAAGCAAAGTCCAGATATAGCGATGGGAGTAGATATAGGCGGAGCTGGAGACCAAGGAATAATGTTTGGATATGCATGTAACGAAACAGAAGAATATATGCCATATGCTATTTGGCTAGCTCACAAACTTGCAAAAAAGCTAACTGAGGCTAGAAAAAACAGAGAAATAAATTATCTAAGACCAGATGGAAAAACACAAGTAACAGTAGAATACGAAGATGATAAACCTAAAAGAATAGAGGCAATAGTTATATCTAACCAACATAATGTAGATGTGGATATTGAAGAATTAAGAAAAGATATATACAATAAAGTAATTATGCAAGTAGTAGACAAAAACATGATAGATGAAAAAACTAAAATCTATATAAATCCAACAGGAAGATTCGTAATAGGCGGACCACTAGGAGACACAGGGTTAACTCGGAAGAAAAATAATAATTGATACATATGGTGGATATAGCAGACATGGAGGAGGAGCTTTTTCGGGAAAAGATGCAAGCAAAGTAGATAGATCAGCAACATATATGTTAAGACATATTGCAAAAAATCTTGTAGCAAATGGGTATGCAAAAAAATGCGAAATACAAATATCATATGCAATAGGGGTAGAAGAACCAATTTCAATACATATAAATACATTTGGAACAGGAACAAAAAGTGAAGAAGAACTAATAAAAATAATAAAAGAAAAATTCAACTTAACACCAAGAGGGATAATAGAATACTTAAATCTAAAAGATCCAATATATACAAAAACAACAAACTATGGGCACTTTGGTAAAAAAGAATTACCATGGGAAAAAATAATAAAAATATAAAAAATGTTTTTTGCTAAAAAGTGAGAAAGAAAGGAAATGTCCATTTTTTTCTCACTTTTACAAATAGGAAAATTTATTTGCTTTTATATAGGTCACTTTCATATAAATCATCTATATATACGCTCTTTTCAGGAGAGCCATCTAAAAAACCAATTTTGGCAATATCATCATTAACTTCTTGAATCCATACAGGCTTTTCTTCATAAAAAACTTCACTTAATTGTCTATGGTTTAAAATCTCATTTAATCTTTGCTTATTCATAAGAACAACTCCTTTTGATTTTAATTATGGGGCGCCGAGGACGTCGACCCCTATAACTAATATATCCAAAAAGCTAAAAAAAATACTTGTAAATACATAAATAAACCTATATAATGAAATTGTACAAATTATAACATACATATGAAAAAAGAAAGGGTGGAAACATGAAAGAAAAATTAATTAATTTAAAAAACACTGTAGTTAATTTCTATAAAGCAAATAAAAAAATAGTGCTTATTGCATTAGCTGTAATATTAGTTTTAATAATTGCTTTAATTATAGGAACAGGAAAAGAAGAGTATGGAAACACATATGGAAATTTAAGAAACAAAGGAATTGTAGCCGCAAAAGGAAATCAAATTTATTATGTAGCATTTGATGAAGGAAATGTAGATGGAATTTACAAAGCAAAGAAAAATGGAAAAGAAAAATCAGAAAAAGTGAGTAGTGAATATGGCTATTATTTAAACATAGTAGGAAACTACATGTATTATATATCTGAAGAAAACTCTCAATTAATTAGAGCAAAATTAAATGGAGAAGATAATCAAGTAATTGCAGAAAATGTTAGTTTAGAGCCAATTGTGGTTACAAACAACTGGATTTATTATTTTGAAGGAACAAATCTTTATAAAGTAAAAACAAATGGAAAAAATAGAACACAATTATCTAATAAAGCAATAGAAAATTATCAAGTAGTAGAAAATCAAATCTATTATACTTATGAAAGTAATGGAAAATATGTTTTAGCAAAAATGAACTTATCAGGCAAGAATGTAGTTAAAATAGACGAAGAAGCAGGTAGAGAATTTTTTGTAAATGGTAATAAGATTTATTTTATAAACGAAAAATACGATATGGAAAATTATGAGTATAAATATGAATTATACAAAATGAAAACAAATGGAAAGAAAAAAGAAAAAATATGTGATATAGCAGGAGGATTAGATACATATACAGTAAACTTTACAGAAGATGCTATATATTATGCAAAAGCAGTTAAAGATGAAAAAATGGCTATTTACAGCATAAAACTAAATGGAAAAGATGAAACAAAAATAACAGAAGTAAACACATATTCAAATGCAATAAATATAGTAGATAAATTTATGTATTATCTAAATGAAAATGAAGAAGGAAATGTTCAAGTATATAGAATAAGAACAAATGGACAAGACAATAAAGCAATGTAGTTGGAGGTAAAAAGTGCAAATAGTATACAACAATACAGAAATTGATGTAAAAAAAGGGACAAAAGTATGCGATTTATTAGAGCAAGAAATATCAAAATCTAAAAATGAAGTTATTGCTTGCAAATTTAATAATGAATTAAAAAGTTTAAATTATGAAATCAATAGTGATGGAAAAATAGAGTTAATAGATGTTACACATAAAGATGGAATGAGAGTTTATAAAAGAGGATTAATATATATAATAGCAAAAGCTTTTCAAGAAGTATATAATAATGCCTTAATAACTGTAAACTACCAACTATACCATTCAATGCTATGCGAAATTGATAACATGAAAGTTACAGAAGAAATGATAAAAAAAGTAAATAAAAGAGCCCAAGAAATAATTGATCAAGACTTACCAATAGTCAAAAGATTTATGACAAAAGAAGAGGCAGAAAAATTCTATGAAAAAGAAAAAACATTAAAAGGAAAATTGCAACTAGATTTAAAAGAAAAAAAAGAAGTAACATTATATTATTGTGAGAACTATTATAATTATTTTTATGGAGTAATGCCAATTTCTACAGGTTGCATAAAAAAATATGAATTATTAAAATATCATGATGGTTTTTTAATAAGATATCCAAGCAGAAAAGATCCAGACAATTTACCTAAATTTATTGAATGTCCAAAACTATTAGAAACATTAGACGAATATGAAGACGTTCACAGAATATTAGGAGTAAATACATTGTATCGTTTGAATACAATAATAAAAAAAGATAAAATAAAAGATTATATTTTGTTAGACGAAGCATTACACGAGAAGAAAATTGCGGGAATAGCTGATAATATTGCAAAAAACAAAGACCTAAAAGTAGTGCTAATTGCAGGACCATCATCATCAGGTAAAACAACATTTGCAAAAAGATTAGCTTTACAACTTAGAATAAATGGTTTAAAACCAAAAACAATTTCAGTGGACAACTATTTTGTAGAAAGAAAAGATACTCCAGTAGACGAAAATGGAGATTATGATTTTGAAAATATAAAAGCAATAGATACAAATTTATTAAATAATGATTTATTAAAACTATTAAATGGTGAAGAAATTAAAGCACCTGCATTTAATTTTCACACAGGAAGTAAAGAGTATAGTGACCAAAACACAATGAAATTAGAAGATGATGAGATTTTAATAATGGAAGGAATACATTGCTTAAATGATGAACTAACATATTTAATACCTAAAAAACAAAAATTTAAAATATATATAAGTTGTTTAACTGTGTTAAATATAGATTATTATAATAGAATTTCAACAACAGACAGCAGGCTAATAAGAAGAATAGTAAGAGACTATCAATTCAGAGGATATAGTGCAATGCATACATTAAAAATGTGGCAATCTGTAAACAATGGAGAAGCAAAAAATATATTCCCATACCAAGAAGAAGCAGATGTAATGTTCAATTCTTCCTTAATATATGAACTTAGCGTACTAAAGAATTATGCATTGCCATTATTAAAAGAAATAAGTCAAGAAGAAAAAGAGTTTTCAGAAGCAAAAAGGTTATATTCTATGCTTAGCTATTTTGAGCCAATAGAAGAAAAAGATGTACCAAGCAATTCATTACTTAGAGAATTTATTGGAGGAAGCATATTTGAATATTAAAGGAGAAAACATGAGAGTATTTACAGAAATAGATGAAGAATTTATATGTGAACATTGTGGCAAAAAAGTAGAAAAATTAGGGTATTCATGCAGAAATCATTGTAATCATTGTTTGTACTCAAAGCATGTTGACAAGAACCCAGGGGATAGGCAAGAAGAATGCCATGGTTTACTAGAACCAATAGGAATAGAAATAAGTAACAAAAAAGGATATGTAATAGTATATAAATGTCAAAAATGTGGAGCAATAAGAAAAAACAAAGCGGCAAAAGATGACAATATGGATTTAATAATAAAACTTAGTGTAGCAAATTAATAAAACTGTATAACACACAAAGGAGGATAAAAATGAAAAAAGAGACTGGAATAACTATAGTTGCATTAGTAGTTACAATTGTTGTAATGTTAATTTTAGTGGGAGTAAGTGTAACAGTATCAATAAATGGAGGACTATTTAATACAACAAAAGAATCAACTTACAAAACAGAAGTAAGTCAAGTAAAAGAAGCATTAGAAGAAGAGATAGTACAAAGAAAAGCTAGAAGAGAGTCAGTTGATAATATAACAATTGCAGATTTAGATATACCAAACAAGATAAGAAAAGAGTTTAAAGAAAAATTGGTTTTTAATACAAAAATAGGAGATATATTATATAATCCTGAAACTGTAACAAAGGCAAATGAAATGGACTGGTTAGAAGATGTAAATATATATCCAACAACTATATATTTTACAATAAATAAAGAAACCGTTACAGGATTTAGCGAAAAAGGATATGAAGCGATAAAAAAAGGAATGCTTTCTTTTAATATACCAAAAAAAACAAAAGATGGAACGATAATAACAACAATTGGCAATGGTGCGTTCGATGCATCAGTCGCAGGAAAAGAGCTATGTGCAAATGTGAAAAGTATAAATATTCAAGATAATATTACAACCATAGGCTCCACAGCCTTTAAAAAATGTACAGGAATAGAAGAAATGATAATTCCAGAAAGTGTAGCAGTTTCAAATATCGGAAGTTCAGCAATAGGAAGGTATGCTTTTCAAGATTGCAAAGGACTTAAAAATGTTACTATATTAGGAAAAGTAGGAACAATGGACTATATTTTCTGTGGATGCTCAAATCTAGAAGAAGTTACACTTAAACAAGATGAAGGAATAGCATTTCGTGCATATTTATTTTCAGACTGCACAAAATTAAAATATATAAAGCTACCTAAAAGTGTTACTTGGTTTGCTGATGGTTTGTTTACTTGGTGTACAAACTTAGAATATGTAGAGATACCAGAAGACAGTCAATTGAATGCTATAAATGGATGGCAAGCTTTTTATAGATGTGATAAATTGTCACATATACATTTGCCAATAAGTATGACAAAAGAAGGTGCAAAATGGGATACAAGATGTGGATTCATAAAAAATGGATCAATAGATAGAAAAGTATATTTACCTATAACTAGAGAAGAATATCCATCACATTGGGAAGGTACAGCTTTGAATTTAACTAATACTAATATAATATATAAAGGAGATGAAGGATGGCATTCGGCAGCAGAATGCCCTAATAAAAGATAGCACGCAATGAAACAACCTAAATAAAGGAGTAGAATATGGAAATAATTTGTTATGCAGTTTTACTACTTCTAGCAATAATACTATTTAAATTTATATTTAAAATAAATATAAAAAAAATTAAAGAAAAACAAGAAAATAAAGAATTAGAAAATATTACAGATAAATTTCCAAATAACATAGAAATAGCAAAAGAAATGCTGAAAATGTTAGATAATAAAAATGTAAAAATAGAAGAAGCCAAAGACACTGGAACAAGTTTGTATATAGCGGTTACAAATAAAATAAGCATAGCAGATATGAAAAACAATTATGCAAGAATACAAACAATAGCACATGAATGTATACACTCATGCCAAGATAGAAGATTATTATTATTTAACTTTATATTTTCAAATATAAATATAATATACTTTATAATAATAAGTGTATTAACAATATTAAAAGTAATAACTAACCAGAGCTTGCAAATAGCAATACTTATGCTATTTACACTAATCGAATTTAGTGTAAGAAGTTTTTTGGAAATAGATGCAATGACAAAAGCAAAATACCTTGCAAAAGAATATATGGAAAAAACTAAACTTTGTACAGAAGAAGAAAAAAACAAGTTATTAAAAGAATATGAAAACATAAATAAAATTGGAATACCATTTGTGATAGATAATTTATTAACAACAGCACTTGCAAGAGTTCTAATCTATTGTATAGTTTCAATAATTTGGTAAGAAACAGATAAATTGTAATTTGTGTGAGGGGAATTCTAGGGACTGTCCCTCAAAATCACCAAACCTGGGGATTTTGGGGACTGTCCTGAATTCATTATAACAAGGAGGAACAAAATTGCTTAAAAAAATATGGTTACATTTTAAACTAATTACAAAACATAGGTGGATAGTATTTAAATTATGTACAAGAGCAGGATTACCATGGAGAGGACTTATACATGATTTATCTAAATATGGTCCAACAGAATTTTGGGAAAGTGCAAAATACTATGTAGGTTATAAAAGTCCAATACAAGTAGCAAGAGAAAAAAGACAATACTCGGCTGCATGGCTTCATCATAAAGGCCATAACAAACACCATGAAGAGTATTGGTATGATTTTAATGCACCAGTAAAGGCGCCAGTTATACCATATAAATATACAATAGAAATGTTGTGCGATAATTTATCTGCTGGAATGGTTTATAAAGGAAAAGATTTTACAAATGATTATCCATTGTGGTATTGGAATAATGTAAAGAATAAAGAATTATTTCATCCAAAATTGATTAATTTTTTTGATGACGTTTTTGAAGAGATTAGCAAAAAAGGAATAGAAGAAGTTTTAAATAAAAAAAATTTGAAAGAGAAATATAACAAATATTGCAGTTAACCTTCTCTTTCAATGCCTTTAAATTTTGTTTTATAAGCAGTTAAACCATTATTAACTTGTTGTTGAAGTTCTTCTTTTGAAAGTGATATATATTTATTTTTTTCACTAGAAAAAGAAAAATACATAATATTATCCGCATCAAGTTCTAAAGATATATAAGAAGACAAAGAATCATTTGATAATTCACTACCTTTAGGATAACAAGCATAAAGCATAACTTTTTTGTCTTCTTCAGGTGAAAGTATAGCAGAGCAAAGCCTTTCATAATATCGTTCTAATTCTAAAAAGCCGATAGATCTATTAGGAGTTTCACTATAGGCATTAAGGTTATTTATTAAAAATAAAAACTTATACTTTAATAAATTTTGAGGACTGCAATTATCTAAAGTAACACCATTTGGTAAAATATATTCATTTACAAAATCGGGATTCTTAATTTCCAATTTAATTCTATTAATAAAATCATTCAAATAAATACCATGAAAAGAATAACCAAGTTTTTTATCCATTCTTTCTAATTCACCTGAACTAACAGAAGCAAGACTTAAAAAATTTTCTTCTTGTAATTCTCGGCGATATCCTTCATTAATGTATTCTAAAGGTGGGGCAAAATGCCTAGTTCTAGCACCTGTTTGAATGTTGTATAAATCTTGAAGCATATTTACATAGTAAAAACTAGCATTAGGAGTTTCTATTAAAACATCTGCATGAGTAAAATTATTATAATAAAAACAATACGCATTAATATTAAGCTTATTCAAGATGTGTGCATATAATTCAGCAGAAGAATTACAAATAACATTAGTAGAATTAATTCTTTCAAAATTTTTCCCATTCTCAAAAATCCTATCCTTTTTACTTCTCGAACCAGATAAAAAATATCCTGTATCAATATTTAATATTTTTCCAAGTTCAAGGTAAACAAAATAGGCTTTTTCTAATTCAGTTAAATTATTTGGTATTGAATTTATAATTTTCTCTACAATTTTTTCCATAAATATATTATACCACAAAAATTCTAAAACTCAAACATATTGCTAAATTCCAACTGTTATGGTAGAATATCTGATAGTGACTAAGGAGGAAAAATAATGCACGATAAACAAAAATATATTAGAAACTTTAGTATAATAGCACATATAGACCATGGAAAATCAACATTAGCAGATAGATTAATAGAAAAAACAGGACTTTTATCTTCTAGAGAAATGGAAAGTCAAGTATTAGATAATATGGACTTAGAAAGAGAACGTGGAATTACAATAAAAGCACAAGCTGTTAGAATGTTATATAAAGCAAAAGACGGAAATGAATACATATTAAATTTAATAGATACCCCAGGACATGTAGACTTTAATTATGAGGTTTCAAAAAGTTTAGCTGCATGTGAAGGTGCAATATTAGTTGTAGATGCAAGCCAGGGAGTGGAAGCACAAACACTTGCTAATGTATATTTAGCACTAGATAATAACCTAGATATTTTACCAGTAATAAACAAAGTGGATTTGCCAAATGCTAGACCAGAAGAAATAAAACAAGAAATAGAAGATATAATTGGAATACCAGCAATGGATGCACCTTGTATTTCTGCAAAAACTGGGTTAAACATTGATGAAGTTTTAGAAAGAATAGTAACAGATTTTAAACCACCAGTGGGAGATGAAACAAAACCATTAAAATGTTTAATATTTGATTCTTTTTATGATAATTACAAAGGAGCATTAAGCTATATAAGAGTAGTAGAAGGAACAGTAAAAACTGGTGATGAAATACTATTTATGGCTACAAATAAGAAATTTGTAGTATCAGAGCTTGGGTATTTAGAGCCAGGAACCACAGTACCAGCAGAAAAATTAACAGCAGGGGAAGTTGGATATATTGCGGCTAGTATAAAAAATGTATCTGATTTGCATGTAGGAGATACAATAACAACAGCAGAAAATCCGGCAAAAGAGCCACTCCCAGGATATAAAAAAGCAAATTCCATGGTATATTGTGGAATGTATCCATTAGATGGAGGAGATTACGAAAATTTAAAAACAGCACTAGAAAAATTAAAATTGAATGATGCTGCATTAGAGTATGAACCAGAAACATCTATTGCTTTAGGCTTTGGCTTTAGATGCGGATTTTTAGGACTACTTCATTTAGAAATTATACAAGAAAGATTAGAAAGAGAATTTGACTTAAATTTAATCACAACAGCACCATCAGTTATATATAAGGTGTATAAGCAAACAGGAGAGGTAATAGAACTATATAATCCAGTAGATTTACCACCAGCACAAGAAATAAGTTATATAGAAGAACCAATAGTAAAAGCAGAGATAATGCTTCCAAAAGAATTTGTTGGAAATGTAATGGAAATATGCCAAGATAGACGTGGCACATATATTGATATGAAATATTTAGACAGCACAAGAGTAACATTAGAATATGAATTACCACTAAATGAAATAATATATGATTTTTTTGATACATTAAAATCAAAAACAAAAGGTTATGCTTCTTTTGACTATGAGTTTAAAGAATACAGAAGGGCAGAACTTGTAAAATTAGATATACATATAAATAATGAGCCAGTTGATGCATTATCTTTTATAGTACATAAAGATACAGCATATACAAGAGGTAGAAAAATGGCAGAAAAACTAAAAACAGTTATACCAAGACAATTATTTGAAATACCAATTCAAGCAGTTGTAGGAGGAAAAATTATAGCAAGAGAAACAATATCTGCAATGAGAAAAGACGTACTTGCAAAATGCTATGGTGGAGATGTTACAAGAAAGAAAAAGTTGTTAGAGAAGCAGAAAAAAGGTAAAAAGAAAATGAGGCAAATAGGAAAAGTTGAAGTGCCACAAGAAGCATTTTTATCAGTTTTAAAATTAGATGAGGATTAAAAAAATATTGCTAAAAAGTCAAAAATATATTATAATAAAATACAGGAGATGATAATATGAAAAGTGAAGAAGGCTTAAGTGAATTTATGAAATTTGCATATAAATGCAATAAAGTAAGAGATATTAAAGAAGCTTTTGAGGAGTACCCTGTAGAAGAAGAATGGCATAAGGGCAAAATTGAAAATGTGTTGACATTAAAAGAAGAATCTTTAGAATATAATAATTACGAAATTGGAGATATAGTATTTGTAAAAGAATATTATTACTCTAATGGAGTAAAAGGGAAAAATCATTTTTTTGTTATTATTGACCAAAATAATATAGCAGTACCAATAGAAAATTTTGGAATGCTTATATCTTCAAAGTTGACTAAATTAAAATATCCAGCTAATAAATTATTAGAAAAAAACAACAAAAACAATCTAAATATGGATAGTATAGTAAAGACTGATGTGATATATAAGATACTAAATAATCAAATACTTTTTAAAATAGGTAAGGTAGACACAACTAAAATAGAAGAATATAAGAATAGCTTTATAGAAAATAATAAGGAGAATTAAAATGAAAAAAGAAGAGTTAAAAAAGAATAATACAGATAAACAAAGTTTATCTGACCAAATAGAAGGACGAAATTCCGTACTAGAATTATTAGAATCAAATAGAGATATAAATAAAATATTTATTGCAAGAGGAGAAAGACATGGTTCTATAAATAAAATAATAGCAAAAGCTAAGGAAAGAAAAATAGTTATTGTAGAAGTGGAAAGACAAAAACTAAATGCAATTTCTGAAACAGAAAATCATCAAGGAGTAATTGCAATAGTACCTCCATTTAATTATTGCGAAGTAGAAGACATATTAGAAGAGGCAAAATCAAAAAATGAAGACCCATTTATATTAATTTTAGATGGAATAGAAGATCCACATAATCTAGGATCAATAATAAGAACAGCAGAAACAGCAGGAGTACATGGAGTTATAATACCAAAAAGAAGAGCTGTTCGGAGTAAATGCAACTGTATCAAAATCATCAGCAGGAGCAGTAGAACATGTAAAAATTGCAAGAGTAAATAATATTAATGAAACAATAAAATACTTAAAAGAGCAAGGAGTATGGATTTGTGGAACAGATGGAGATGCAAAAACATATTACTATAATCAAGATTTAAAAGGAGCACTTGCAATAATAATAGGTAGTGAAGGCTTTGGAATGAGTAGACTTGTAAAAGAAAATTGCGATTTTTTAGTAAAAATTCCAATGAAAGGAAAAATTACATCTTTAAATGCTTCAGTTTCTGCAGGAATTGTAATATATGAAGCATTAAAACAAAAAAGCTTGACAGGATTATAAAATTAATATATAATGTTAACATAACTTCATATTGGGGCCTGATCCAACCGATACATCTTGTCACCATTCTTTTATTTCCCTACCCCCTTATCATGCACCAAACCACCGATCAGGTCCTACCGGGACTCTTTATAACAAGAGTCCCGGTTTCGTTTTGTACAAAGCATTATTTTTGTGTAAAAATATAATAGAAGAATTGACAAATTTTATAAAGAATAATAAAATAAAAAAAGAATTATATATTTGTCCCTACAACGGTGGGGACGGTTTTCGTATAAAGGAGTAATTTTATGAAAAAAGTTAGTAAAGAAGAAATTAGGCATATTGCAAATTTAGCAAGGTTGGAACTAAATGAAGATGAAATAGACAATTATATAGAAAACTTACAAGATATTTTAGATTTTGCAGATGTTGTAAATAATGCACCAGTACAGGATTTAGATATTACAATAGGAACAAATGAAGCAAAAAATGTGTTTAGAAAAGACGAAGTTAAAATATTTGAAGACAATGAAGCATTACTTGCAAATGCAAAAGAGAAAGAAAGAAATATGTTTAAAATTCCAAAAGTAATTCAATAATGTAGGGAGGAAAATATGGAACTATATGAGTTAACAGTCCACGAATTGATGGACAAGTTAAATAAAAATGAAATAACATCAGAAGATATTACAAAAAGCTATGTAAGTAGAATAAATGAAAAAGAAGACGACATAGAAGCTTTTGTTACTGTTCTTTCAGAAGATGCAGAAAACAAAGCAAAAGAAATAGATCAAAAAATAGAAAAAGGAGAAATTACAAATAAGTTAGCAGGAATTCCAATAGGAATAAAAGACAACATTTGTACAAAAGGTATAAAGACAACATGTAGTTCTAAAATGCTAGAAGATTTTGTATCTCCATATGATGCAACAGTAATGGATAAAATAAATGCAGAGAATTTAATTACAATAGGAAAACTTAATATGGATGAATTTGCTATGGGCGGTTCAACAGAAAATTCATATTTTAAGAAAACAAAAAATCCTTGGAATTTAAGTAAAGTTCCAGGAGGGTCATCAGGTGGAAGTGCAGCAGCAGTTGCTAGCCAAATGGTACCTTGGGCTTTAGGCTCAGATACAGGTGGAAGTATTAGACAACCATCAGCATTTTGTGGAGTTGTTGGACTAAAACCAACATATGGACTTGTATCAAGATATGGATTAGTAGCATTTGCATCATCACTTGACCAAATAGGACCAATAACGAAAGATGTTAGAGATAGTGCTATTTTATTAAATATAATTGCAGGACATGACGAAAAAGATTCTACATCAGTAGATATGCCTAAAAAAGATTATGAAAAAGCATTAACAGGAGATATAAAAGGACTAAAAATAGGTGTACCTAAAGAATTTTTTGGAGAAGGAATAAATAAAGAGGTTAAAGAAAGTTTAAAACAGGCAATAGAAACATATAAAAAATTGGGAGCAGAAGTTGAAGAGTTTTCTTTAGATATTGCAAAATATGCATTAGCAACATACTATATAATTGCTTGTGCAGAAGCTAGTTCTAACTTAGGTAGATTTGATGGAATTAGATATACTTATAGAGCAAAAAATTTTAAAGACTTAAAAGATTTATATAAAAAGACTAGAAGTGAGGGCTTTGGAGCAGAAGTAAAAAGAAGAATTATACTTGGAACTTATGTGTTATCTTCTGGATATTATGATGCATATTATAAAAAAGCTCAACAAGTTCGTACATTAGTAATGAACGAATTTAATAAAGGTTTTGAAAAATATGATGTTATACTTACTCCAACATCACCAACAGTAGCTTTTGGAATAGGAGAAAAATCAAATAACCCATTAGAAATGTATTTAGCAGATATTTGTACTGTTTCTGTAAATATAGCAGGATTACCTGGTATTTCAATTCCTTGTGGAATAGATAAGGAAGGAATGCCAATAGGAATGCAATTAATAGGAAACAAATTCCAAGAAGAAACTATATTAAATACAGCATATAGTTTTGAACAAGAATATAAATTTAGAGAGAAATATAAACCTCAATTTAAAGGAGGGATAGAATAATGGCAAGAGAAGATTATGAAGCAGTAATAGGATTGGAAGTTCATGCAGAGCTTTCAACAAAAACAAAAATATTTTGTTCATGTCCTACAACATTTGGGGCAGAACCAAATACTCATGTTTGTCCAATATGTATGGCAATGCCAGGAACATTACCAGTATTAAATGAGAAAGTTGTAGAATATGCCGTAAAAGCAGGTCTTGCAACAAATTGCGAAATCTCAAAAGACAGCAAAAATGATAGAAAAAATTACTATTATCCAGATTTACCAAAATCATACCAAATATCACAATATGATAAACCATTATGTAATCATGGATATGTAGAAATTGATGATGAAAATGGAAACAAAAAGAAAATTGGAATTTTAAGAATTCACATAGAAGAAGACGCAGGGAAACTAAATCATGATGAATTTGGTGGAGACAGTTTAGTTGACTTAAACAGAGCGGGAGTTCCATTAATAGAAATCGTTTCTATGCCAGATATGAGTAGCGCAGAAGAAGCAGATAGATATTTAAAGGAGCTAAAATCAATACTAGAATATATAGAAGTATCAGATTGCAAAATGCAAGAAGGTTCTTTTAGAGCAGATGTTAACGTATCTGTAAAAAAGAAAACTGATACTAAATTAGGAACACGTTCAGAAATGAAAAATATGAGCTCATTTAGAAGTATTACAAGAGGTATTGAATATGAAATAGAAAGACAAATAGATTTATTAGAAGCAGGAGGAAAAGTATTACAAGAAACATTAAGATGGGATGACGTATCTGGAAGAACTTTTTCAATGAGAGATAAGGAAGATGCACAAGATTATAGATATTTCCCAGAACCTGATTTAGTAGCGATAAAACTTTCAGATGAATATATAGAAAATGTAAAAAACAGTTTGCCAGAACTTCCAGAATCTAGACTTAATAGATATGTAGAAGAATATAAAATGACACCAAAGGATGCTGGAATAATAGTAAACTCAAAATATTTATCAGATCTATTTGAAAAGGCATCAAGTATTTGTAACAACTATAAAGCAGTTAGCAACTGGATTATTTCAGATATAACAGGAATATTAAACGAAAAAGAGTTAGAACCAAACGAAATTCCATTTACAGCAGAAGAACTTGCAAAAGTTGTAATATTAATAGACAAAGGAACAATTAGTTCTAGTATAGGTAAAAAAGTAGTAGCAGAACTATTTGAGAATCCAAGAGATCCAGAAGAAATTATAAAAGAAAAAGGATGGATACAAATTTCTGATGAGGGTGCAATTAAAGAAGTAGTTATGAATATACTAGAAGCAAATCCACAATCAATAGCAGACTTCAAAGCAGGAAAAGATAGAGCACTAGGATTTTTAGTAGGACAAGCAATGAAACAAACAAAGGGGAAAGCAAACCCTCAACTTTTAAATAAGATGTTCCTAGAAGAATTAAAAAAATAAACTAAAAGCCTTGACAAGACAAAGAAAAATTAGTATAATCTTATAGTGACTTTAAAGAATAATATGTAAAACATAGATAGATAAAGCATTTACGAGGGAGGGAATAAAAATGGCACAACCAAAAAGAAGATGGTCAAAACAAAGAACACATACAAAAAGATCAACATGGAAATTAGAAACACCAAATATTGCAACATGTAAACATTGTGGAGAGCCAGTATTACCACACAGAGTTTGCGACAATTGTGGATATTATGATGGAAAAGAAGTAATAGTAAAAAAAGATGCCTAATAAGGCATTTTTTTTGTTTTCTCATATATACAACAAGGTTGACTAAATAAAGTATATGATATAAAATATTAGACGAAAGAAAAGGGTGAGAAAATGGCAAAACCAATAGTTGCAATAATAGGAAAACCTAATGTAGGAAAATCAACATTTTTTAATTATATAATAGGAAAAAGAATATCAATTGTAGAAGACGTTCCGGGAGTAACAAGAGATAGAGTTTATGGAGAAGCAAACTGGAGAGGAAGAAATTTTACATTAATAGATACTGGTGGAATTGAACCTAAATCTGATGACATTATTCTATCTCAAATGAAAGAACAAGCAGATATAGCAATAAGCATAGCAGATGTTATTATATTTATAACAGATATAAGACAAGGGATAACCACAGCAGATCAGGAAATTGCTCTTATGCTAAAAAAATCTAAAAAACCAATTGTTTTAGTATGTAATAAGTCGGACAATGTGGGAGAGACGAGTAATGACATATATGAATTTTATAATTTAGGAATAGGAGAACCATATCCAGTATCATCTACAAATGCATTGGGAATAGGAGATGTGTTAGATGCTGTATATGAGCATTTTCCAGAAAAGGATGAAACTGAGGATGAAGATGAGATAATAAATGTTGCTGTAATAGGAAAACCTAATGTAGGAAAATCCTCTTTAATAAACAAGATATTAGGAGAGAATAGAGTAATTGTAAGTAATATTGCAGGAACAACACGAGATGCAATAGATTCATATTTTGAAAACAAACATGGAAAGTATAATTTTATAGATACAGCCGGAATTCGAAGAAAAAGCAAAACAACAGAATCAATAGAAAAATTTAGTATAATGAGATCTCTTTTAGCAATAGAAAGAGCAGATATATGTTTACTATTAATAGATGCAAATGAAGGAGTAACAGACCAAGATGCAAAGATTGCAGGAGAAGCACATGAAGCAGGTAAAGGAATTATAATAGTAGTAAACAAATGGGATGAGGTAGAAAAAACAACAGGAACATTAGAAAAATATACAAAAGAAGTATATAACAAACTAAGCTATTTATCTTATGCACCAATAATATTTATATCTGCAAAAACAGGTCAAAGGGTAGACAAAATATTTGACATGATAAATACAGTGGCAAATAATAATGCAATAAGAGTTTCTACATCAATACTAAATCAAGTTATAAATGAGGCAATAGCAGTAGTTCAACCACCAACAGACAAAGGAAGAAGACTTAAAATATTGTATGCTACACAAGCTAGTACAAAGCCACCAACATTTGTAATATTTGTTAATAGTAAAAAGTTATTTCATTTTTCATATGAAAGATATTTAGTGAATCAAATAAGAACAAACTTTGGAATAACAGGAACGCCAATAAGAGTAATTACAAGAGAAAAAGGAGAAAAGGAGGAATAAAAATGATAGGAGTATATATAGGAGTTGCAATAGTTGCGTATTTTTTAGGAAGCATAAGCTTTTCAGTAATTTTCAGTAGAAAGTTTGCAGGATTTGATGTAAGAGAAAAAGGAAGTAAAAACGCAGGTTCAACAAATGTTTTAAGAACAGTAGGAAAAAAAGCAGCTGCATTAACATTAGTATGTGATGTGCTAAAAGGAGTAATGGCAATAGTTGTAGCAATACTTGCAGGACGTATATGGACAGAAGTTGATGAAACATTATTAGAATATATAGCAGGATTTTTTGCAATACTAGGACACACATTTCCAATATTCTTTGAATTTAGAGGAGGAAAAGGAGTTGCAACAGCTCTTGGAGTTTTAATAACTTTAAATTGGAAGATTGGTCTAATATGTTTAATTTTTGCAGTTATAATAATTGCATTTACAAAAATGGTATCAGTAGGTTCAATATTGGCAGCAGTGCTATACCCTATACTTACAATATTTATGGGAGATGTTAAATTTCTACCTGTAATGATTAGTATATTAATAGCATTATTGGTAATATTCAATCATAGAGAAAATCTAAAAAGAATAAAAAATGGAACAGAAAACAAAATTAGTTTTAAAAAATAGGGAAAAAGGGGACAGTCCCCTTTTTCCCTAAAATTAAAGGAGTAAACAAATGAAAAACATAGCGATAATAGGCAGTGGAAGCTGGGGAACAGCCCTAGCAATACATTTAGCAAAAATGGGTAACAATATAAAAATGTGGGCATATCTACAAGAAGAAGCAGACTTAATAAACAATACAAGAAAATGTAAGTTCTTACCACAAGCATACATACCAAGTAATATAATTTGTACAACAGATTTAGAAAAAGCAATAGATGGTTCAGAAATGATTTTAATAGTAACACCATCTAAAGCGGTAAGAGAAACAATAAAAAAATTCAAAAAATATGTAACAAATCAGGAAATAATAATATGTTCAAAAGGATTTGAAAAAGAAACACTATACACATTAAATGAAGTGGTAGAAGAAGAACTACCAAATTCTAAAATTGGTGGACTTTCGGGACCAAGCCATGCAGAAGAAGTATCAATGGGAATACCAACAGCATTGGTAATAGCTTCAAAGCATAAAGATTTATTAAAAGATGTACAAGAAACATTTATGAATGAAGTTCTAAGAATATATACATCAGATGATGTAAAAGGTGCAGAATTAGGAGGAGCATTAAAAAATATTCTTGCTTTTTGTGCAGGAATTGTTATTGGACAAAAATTAGGAGATAACACGTTTGCAGCACTCCTAACAAGGGGACTATCTGAAATGTCTAAATTAAATACAAAAATGGGAGGAAAAACACAAACAATATATGGATTAACAGGCTTGCGGAGATTTGATTGTAACGTGTTTAAGTGAACATAGTAGAAACAGAAAAGCCGGAATAATAATTGGAGAGGGCGGAACAGTAAAAGAAGCAAGAGAAAAAATAGGAATGACAATAGAAGCAATAGATAATATAGAAACAGCTTATAAACTTTCAAAAAAATATAATGTAGAAATGCCAATAGTAGATAGTGTTTATAATATATTATTTAATAAATTAACGCCAGAAGAGGCAGTATTTAAATTAATGACAAGAGAAGCAAAACAAGAAGATTAGAATATTATATAAAAATATGGTAAAAATATTAATATTGTAAAATTTTAAAGGAGGAGTAAAAATGGGATTTTTTAATGATATAGGTAAAAAAACATCAGAAGCAACAAGTAAAATAGCAAAAGAGACAAAACTAAAGATGAAAATTAATGAAAACAAAGGTAAGATAAAAGAGTTATATGAAGAAATAGGAAAGAAAGTTTACGAAAAGCATGTGAGAGAAGAAAATGTAATTATAAAAGAAGAACTTGCAGAAGAATGTGCCAAATTAGATGGATTATGCAAAGAAATCGAAGAGGCAAGAAAAGAAATATTAACATTAAATCAAAAGAAAGTATGTTCAAAATGTTATGCAGAAATAGAGAAAGAAGCACAATTTTGTCCTAAGTGTGGAGAAAGACAAACAGAAGAAAAAACAGTGTTAGAAAAAGCTGAGGAAAAGTTAGAAGAAGCTGAAATAAAGCCGGAAAAAGAAGCAGAAGCAAAAGAAGTGAAGGAAGAATTAGAAGAAAAAAATAATAATGAGTAATTAATAAGGATACCTTTCAAAAAGGTATCTTATTATTTGGTCTGCATTATGTTCTGTGACATTTAAAAAGAAACCTTTATCTAAACTAATCCACATATTAATTTTATATTTTTCATTATTATCAATAAAAACACCTATAATATCAGCAATCTCTATAGGATTTTCAAACTCTTTTTTCCATTCTAGAAGATTATTATCAACATTAATATTATTAAAACTTTTTAAAAAATTAGCAATTTCTTGATTTGTTTGACTATATAAACTAACAATTGTATTCAATTTAAAGACTCCTTAAAAATTTATCTAAAATTAGTTTTACCAAAGTTATAAAAGAATAATCACAAAAATATTGGAAATAATATGCTTGGTGATATATGTGAAAAAAGTTAAAAGTATTTTTGCTCTGTTTACAATAATATGCATAGTGACAATGACAGGGTGTGCGAAAAAAGATGATAAAAAAGATTTAAAAGAAAAAGTTAGTGAGGAACTAGATTACTTGGATACACACATAATTAGTATAGCCAATAGTTTAAACAATATTAGTCTTGAAAATTATACAATTACTTCTCAAAGAGTTGAAGTAGAAGAAAAATCGAAAAAATCATCAAGTGGAAATTCTGGAGGGAACCAAGAAACGGGAACAGGGCAAAGTGGACAAGGTAGTTCCGAAAAATCTCAAGATAATCAAAATTCACAAAAAAATAATAATATAAATACAACAAAAATGGAAACCAATTCAGTGCTAGATGCTATAAAAAGTGATATTGATTGGAATTCTATAAAATATGATATAGAAAACTTAAATCAATCATGGAGTGTAATATTACTAGATTTATATAGCTTAAATGTTAGTAATGATGATATTATTGCATTTAGCAAAGAGTTGGATAATTGTATAATAAGTATTAAAAATGAGAACAAAATTGATTCATTAAATAATATAGTTAAATTATATTCATATATACCAATTTACGAAAGAGCAATATCAGCAGAAAATAGTATTCAGAATATAAAACAAACAAAATCATTTTTAGTAAATGCATATTTATTTGTTGAACAAGGAAATTGGAATGATGTTCAAACAAATATAAGTGAATGTGAAAAATCATTTAAAAACGTTGTAAATGACATAGAATTTGCGAAAAAGAATGAATACAAAGTTAATAAAACCTATGTTTTAGTAAAAGAATTACAAAATTCTTTAAATTTACAGGACAAAGAAGTATTTTATATGAAGTATAAAAATTTGCTGGAAAGCATAAATACATTGTAAATGTTGACTTTAAGTAGAAAACAGGTTAAAATAATAAATAGAGTAAATTGAACAGTCGCGTGTAGATGCCGCAAGGCCCTATATGAGGAAAGTCCGGGCTCCATAGAGCAATAATGCTGGATAACGTCCAGTGAGGGTGACCTTAAGGAAAGTGCAACAGAAAATAACCGCCGTTTTAAACGGCAAGGGTGAAAAGGTGAGGTAAGAGCTTACCGCAAATATGGTGACATATTTGGTCAATGCAAACCCCATTTGGAGCAACACCTAAATACAAGAAGGTTAAGACTGCTCGTCGTCTTCTTAAATTGGTGGCTTGAAATATATAGTAATATATATTCTAGATAAATGACTGTTTTTAACAGAACCCGGCTTATAGATTTACTCTAAAAAGCTATTACTAGTTTAAAAGTAATAGCAATTTTTTTTTAGAAAAGTATGGAAAAATTATAAAATTTATGTTAAAATATTATGTAGATTTGTATTTTTTGGAGGGAAATATGGAAAGTACTAATATAAACGAAAAAATAGAAGAGATAAAGAGTAAGAAATATGATGAAGAAGCTATTAAAGAAGCTTTAAAAAGGACTCAAAGGTATTTAAAAGAATTAGCTGGGGAGTATAGAAATGAAGGATTAAGTATAGAAGAAATTAGAGAAGAAGCTTTAAAGGAATTGGAAAAAGGCCTTTCTTCAGTACCTAATAACGGATTTAAAGTTTATGACCTTGCAACAAAATATAGAACAGTAAAAGAATTGCTGAAAATGGAAAAACGTGATACTTCAAAACTTTATAAATTATTAAATCAGGCAAGAGAATTAGAAGGAGAAAATCCTAGAGAAGAATTACATACATCATTAAATATGGAGAAAGTAAAGTTAAGTTTACTAAGAAACGTTATTAGAACATGTAGAGTGACAGATAATAATAATATATTAACTGCTCTGCATAACGGAAAAAAACAAACAGAAAAGGAAATAAAAGATGAGCAAAAAGCAGCACTAGAGGCAGTTTTTAGTGTATTAGAAACTTATGGGATAACTGATGAATATATAGATAAAGCTAATTCAGTATTACAAGAAGAAAATGTTAAGAGTTTATCTTTTGCTAAAAAAATTGGATTAGCAGATGATTTTTGTAGAGATACAGACGAAATTGGATTGTATGATGTACTAGATGAAAGATTTTTAAAAACAATAACTGTAGAAGATGTAAATTTATTTAGTGCTTTTTGGCAAAGTAAGTTATTTCAAAACATGCAAGAAGTTTATACAGGATTAGATATAATAGATAATTTAGGGTTATGGCAGGAAGTTATTGATGGAAATGAAAAAGATATAGATAATATGAGTATGGAAAGATTAACTCCAGCAATACAAAGAGCTAGATTAATTTTACTAATAAGAGATGTAACAAAAAAAGGAGAAGAAATACCAGAAGAACTACAAAGTGAATATGCTAAATTTTTGCAAGAAGAAGGATTACCAGAAGGAGATTTGGTGGAAGAAATAAACAAAACAAGAAGAGAAATAAATGCTTTAGGAGGAATGTTAACAAATATAATTGCAATGCAGAGCACAATTATTCAAGATTTAAAATCAGGTAATATAAGAACAAAAAAATGGGGAAAAATTGCTGAGAATGATGATTCTATTCTATTAGGAATAAACAATCCTAATTTTGTGGGACCAACAACAATGCAATTAGATAAAAAAGTATTAGAAGATTGGTTATCTAAAATTGGTGATAGAAAAATACCAATATATAAAGGCGAGATTGATCCTAAATACTCAAATGTTTCGAATGTATATACACTAGCAGTACCAGCAGTTAATAAACGAATAAAAGAAGAAAGAGAAGGCGAAGGGAAAAAACCTGTATTAGATTATTTAAGATAAATTAATTAAAGATTGCATATCAAGAGGAATTGGAGCTTCGAGCTTCAATTCTTTTTTGGTAATAGGGTGAACAAAGGACAACTTTCTACAATGTAAAGCTTGCCTATTTATTAAATCAGAAGAGGTTCCATATAGTGTATCACCTAAAATAGGATGGCAAATATATTTGGAATGAACTCTAATTTGATGGGTCCTGCCAGTTTTTAAAATGAATTTTACTAAACAAAAATTAGGGTAATTTTTTATTAACTCATAATAAGTAAGAGCATAATCGCCATTGGGATTTATGCATCTTTCTATTATGCTATTTTCTTTCCTAGCAATAGGTGCTTCTATTTTACCAGAAATATTTTCAAGATTACCACAAAGCAAAGCTACATATTCTTTATAAAACGTATTATTTTGCATTTGCTTTACCAAGCATTCTTGAATATATTCATTCTTAGCAAAAATAACTAAACCAGAAGTATCTTTATCTAACCTGTTTACTGGTCTTATTTTTTTATTCAAACATATAGATTCAAAATAATATTTAACGCCATTTGCCAAGCTATTCTCATAATGCAAAATAGAAGGATGTACAGCGATATTAGGAGCTTTATTTATAACTAATAAAGAGTCATCTTCATAAATGATGTTTAGATCCATTTTAGTAGGGATTATATTGTCAGAAGATTCCTCATAATTTAAATCGCAAGAAATGACATCATTAATAGAAAGCATTTTATCCAAATAAGTTTCATTTCCATTTAGCAAAATACATTTATTCTTCTTTAATTTTGTAATTAATCTATTTGACATATTAAATTCTATTTTTAAAACTTGCCTAACTGTTTTATACAAAGACAAATTTTTAACAACATATTCTAAAATCATATAAAAACCTCAAAGCAATTATATAATTTATAAATAGCAAAAGCAATAAGGAAAAATCCAATCTGTCACAAAATCCTAAAATAAAAATATAATACATATATAGAGGTGAGAAAATGGCATTTTCTGATAGAGAGTTAATTGCAAGACTTGTTCAATGCGAAGCAGGAGGAGAAGGCGAAAATCGGAATGAAAGCAGTTGCAACAGTAATTATGAATAGGGTAAATAGCAGTACACGGAGAATATGCGCGTATTTCTCAAGGAGGAAGTATACGAAACATAGTTTTTCAAACAGGCCAATTTGACTGTGCAACAGAAACATTAGGGAATCAATATAATTCACAAAACATATATAATATGGTTCCAACAGATGAACACTATAATGTAGCCGATTGGGCGATTGCAGGAAATAAAATAAACGAAATAGGAGAATGCTTGTGGTACATGAATCCATACAATCCGAGTTGCCCCAACATATTTCCATACAACGGTTCACGGCACATTTCATACAAGAATAAATGAACATTGCTTTTATAGGCCAACACCTCTATATGATCAAACTTAAAATCAGGAGGATAGAATGTATTATAATAATTATAATTTTCCAGAATATAGAGCAATGGAAATAGATAACCAAAGAGCACCAGAAACAGTAACAAATGCTTTATATACGCCAGCTTTTTTAAGACAGCATATTGGTAAACTTGTTAGAGTAGAATTCCTTATTGGAACTACTTATTTAGAAGATAGAACACGGAATATTAGTAGAGGTTGGAGCAAGCTATATTGTACTTCGTTCAATACAAGATACAAATTTATTGTATTGTGACATATATTCTATAAAATTTGTAACAATATCAGAAAATCCATTTATAAATAACCCGGATTTTCAGGTGTAACAATGAAATAAATATACAAAATTATAAAAAAATCTTGTACTTTTCATAATTTCTTTATATAATATTTAAGTATGCTAAAAACAAGGAGGAATATAAATGGCTTTTTTAGATGATATAATAAAAAGAGCAAAAGAAGAAAGAAAAACTATAGTATTACCAGAAGCAACAGATTTAAGAACTTTAAAAGCAGTAGATTTAATTTCAAAAGAAGATTTTTGTAATGTTGTATTGATAGGTAATAAAGAAGAAGTTTTAAAAATAGCAGAAGAACATAGTTTTGACGTTTCAAAGGCACAAATAATAGAACCAAGTTTGTCAGAAGACTATAAAGAATTTGTAGAGGCTTTTTATGAATTAAGAAAACACAAAGGTATGACAATGGAAAAATCTGAAGAACTAATGAAAGAACCTGTGTTTTTTGGAATGATGATGATAAAAAAAGAAAAAGCTGATGGATTAGTTTCAGGAGCAGCACATTCAACAGCAGATACATTAAGACCAGCATTACAAATTTTAAAAACAGCACCAGGGACAAAATTAGTTTCTACATTTTCTGTAATGGTCGTTCCTAATTGCGAATATGGAGAAAATGGAGTATTTGTTTTTGCAGACTGTGGATTAAACCAAAATCCAAATTCAGAAGAATTATCAGAGATAGCAATATCTACAGCAAATAGTTTTAAACAAATATTAGGAAAAGAACCAAAGGTAGCAATGCTTTCTTATTCTACAAAAGGTAGTGCAAAAGCAGAAGAAGTAGATAAAGTAAGAATAGCAACAGAACTTGCAAAAGAAAAAGCACCGGATTTAGCAATTGATGGAGAAATGCAATTTGATGCAGCAATAATTCCAGAAATAGCAAAATCAAAAGCTCCAGGAAGCAATGTAGCAGGACAAGCAAATACATTGGTATTTCCAGAATTAGAAGCTGGAAATATAGGATACAAATTAGTAGAAAGATTAGCAAAAGCTGAAGCTTATGGACCAATATGCCAAGGTATGGCAAAACCAGTAAATGATTTATCAAGAGGTTGCAAAGCAGAAGATATTGTTGGGGTTGTTGCTATAACGTGTGTTCAAGCTCAACAGAACTAAAACAAATGAAAATCAGCATCTTGCACATTTTCTTAGAAACAATAAAATCCTCAACGTGCACACGCACGCCTCCGGTTTTCTTGCTTCAGAAAATGCACAATATACTAGTTTTGATTTGTTTTGAATAAAACTATAATTATGAATATAGGGGAAGACCATGAGTCTGCCCACAATAGAATAAAAGGAGAGAAATATATAATGAAAATATTAGTAGTAAACTGTGGAAGTTCATCTTTAAAATATCAATTAATAGATATGGATAATGATAGTGTATTAGCATCAGGAAAATGTGACAGAATAGGTGGTATGGGAATAAATATGCCATTTATAGAATATAAAAAAGGAAATGGACAAAAAGTAAAAGCTGAATTAGAGTTACCAGATCACACAAAGGCATTCGAGACAGTAATAGAATATTTAACAGATCCAGAAATAGGAGCAATAAAAGACTTATCAGAAATAAATGGTATAGGACATAGAATAGTAAATGGAGGACCTAAGTTTACAAAGGCTACTCTAGTAACAGATGAAGTAATGGAAGAATACAAAAAAGCAATAGAATATGCACCACTTCATAACCCAGCACATATACAAGGAATAGAAGCTTGTACAAAAATAATGCCAAATATACCACAAGTATTAGTGTTTGATACATCTTTCCATACAACAATACCAGAAGAAGCATCACTTTATGCAATTCCATACGAATATTCTGAAAAATATGCAATAAAAAGATATGGTGCTCACGGAACATCACATAAGTTTATAACAAAAGAAGCAGCAAAAGTATTAGGAAAAAACAAAGAAGATATAAACATAATTTCTTGCCACTTAGGAAATGGATCTAGTATAGCTGCTGTAAAAAATGGAAAATGTGTTGAAACTTCTATGGGATTAACACCACTAGAAGGATTAGTAATGGGAACTCGTTCAGGAGATTTGGATCCAGCTATATTAGAATTTATTATGAAAAAAGAAAATTTAAATATAGATGAAATGATGACAATATTAAATAAAAAATCAGGATTATTAGGAATAACAGGAATAACTGGAGATGTAAGAGACTTAAAAGAATTAAGCAAAGAAGGAAATGAAAGAGCAGAACTTGCATTAAAAATGTTTGGACATAGAGTAAAAAAATATATTGGAGCATATATGGCAATACTAGGACGTGTAGATGCAATAATATTTGAAGGTGGAATAGGAGAACACAACCCAGATGTTATAAATAGATGTGTAGATGGATTAGAAGAACTAGGAATAGAATTTGATGCATCACATAATGATGATGAACAATATCAAGGAATAATAAGCAAGCCAACATCTAAAATACCAATGTATGTAATACCAACAAACGAAGAATTAGAAATAGCAGAAGAGACAATGGAAGTAATAAAATAAAAAAATGGGGATTACCCCATTTTTTTATATACTAGGAAATTTCTCATTTCCTAGTATATAAAAATGCTATAATCGCTATTGCCTTTGAGATTTCTTACAATATTTATTTACAGCTTGTACAACTTGTAATCTTCTTTCTTCACCTAACTTATCATCCTCAGAATAAACGCTAGGAGCATTTGGAAGCCCAGCTAAATAAGTTGCTTCATAAAATGTTAAATTTTTGGGAGACTTATTAAAGTAGCCATAAGAAGCATCATGTATTCCAGTGTAACCATTTCCAAAGTAAATAATATTTAAATATAATTCTAGAATTTCATCCTTTGAATAATTTTTTTCTAAATCAAATGCAACAAAAATCTCTGCAAATTTTCTTATTGGTGATTTTTCCTGAGTGAAATATAATATTCTGCCAACCTGTTGAGTAATAGTACTTGCACCATATGTAATGGAAGAGCTTTTTATATTAACATATGTTGCCCTTAACATAGATATAATATCAATTCCTTTATGAGAATAAAATCTATGGTCTTCAACGGCAACAACAGCATTTTTATAATCTTGTGATATATCTTCTAATTTTACATAGTTTTCTTTAGATTTGATTTGCTCAACTGCGTTAGTTAGACTTAGCTTATCTGTTGCAGATTTATATTTTAAATAACCCAAACCAGCACATACTGAAAAAACAAAAATTAATATAATTAAAATCCAAAGTATCAATTTAAAAATAAATTTTTTCATAAATTCACCACCCTGATTTTGTAACTATTATACAATATTAAGAAAAATGAATCAATAATTGAGATAGGAGAATTCTTAAAACATATTGAAACAACATAAAAAAATGTGATATAAGTAATATAACAAATGGCAAAGAGGTAATAAATATGCAAAACAAAGCAATTGCAATATTTGGAGGAAGTTTTAATCCACCGCTTAATTCACATTTAGAATTAGCAAAACAAATAATTGAAAACTGTGACTATATAGAAAAAGTTATATTTGTGCCAGTAAGCACAAAATATAACAGAAAAAGTAACTTAATAGAAGACGCGCATAGATATAATATGCTTAAATTAATGTGCAATGAAGAAAAAAAACTAGAGGTGTCTGATATAGAGCTGAGCTATGGAAGACAGCTATACACAATAGAAACTTTGGACATATTTAAAAATAAATATCCAGAGTATGATATATATTTTATTATGGGAACAGATAACTTAAAGGATTTGCACACATGGATGGAACCAGAAAAAATATTGAAGTATTATAAAGTAATTGTACTAGAAAGAGATGGGGACAATTTAGAAGAAATAATTGAAAGTGAAGAGCTATTAAGAAAAAATAAAGAATCAATAATAAAAATAAAAAAAATAAAGCCTATAAAATTAAGCTCAACAGAGATTAGAGAAAAAATAAAAAACGGAGAGAATGTAGAAAGCTTTTTCAAAAAAGAGGTTTTAGAGTATATTGATAAAAACAGACTGTATAAGTTGTAATTTCATGAAGTACGAAGTGTGATGTGAGAAGCACAATTCTCACATCACATTTTATGCTAAAATTCAATAAATTTATAAACTGCTTCTGCAAAACCACCTTTTTCAACTGGATTTTCAGTTGTATATTTTGCAACATTTTTTAATTCATCATAGCTATTGGCAACAGCAACACCAATTCCAGAATTTTTAACCATGTCCAAATCATTTAAATTATCTCCAATAGCTAAAACTTCGCTGTTATCAATTTTTAAATAATTTTTTAAAATATTTAATGCAGTATCTTTATTTATATTTTTTGGCGAAATATCTAGATATTCATATTCTTTGTTTATTATACTATCTTTATATTCACCATATTTTCTTATTGTTATTACAGAGATATCTTCTTTTTCTAAGATTTCATCTTTTATTTTAGATAAATCTTTTTCAGCAGAAATAATCAATTTGCATACTTGAGGCTTGTTAAATAATAAGTATTGGTTGATATCAGGTACTATTGTAATTTTTAAAGAACTATCATAAATTTTGCTTTGTTGTAATCTATAATTTCGTAAATCCATATATTGCAAGCTTTCTGTTATAATTTCAGTGTCTGTATATAAGTGAACATGTAAGTGATTTTCTTTTGCAATAGAAATACAAGAACTAATTTGTTCTGAAGTTAATAATTGTTTATAGATTTCTTCACCTGTCTTTAAATTTATAATTTCATTTCCATTACCAAAAATACCATAACTAGCATTAAATTTTGAACACATTCCTTTTACAATAGGATATGTTTTACCAGTACAAATTACAAAATCTATATTTTTTTGATTTAAATCATTTATGGCCTTAAAGTTGTTTTCATAAATTGAGCCAGCTTTATCGATTATAGTTCCATCTAAATCACTAGCAACTAATTTAATCATATTTTTTACCTCCAACAACTCTATTATACCATATACTGGCAAAATAGTAAAGGAAAACAACCAAACTTTATGTAAACAGAGCCTTTCTTGAAAAAACAAGAAAGGCTCTTGGCTTATCAAGCTTTTTTTACCCAATATCCCTTTGGGGATTTTGTAAGTATGTACCCAAGTAGAATTAATTGAGCTTCTAGGGCACTAGCTTGACATGGAGACAGATTCCCAATAAAACAAGATTCACCACGATCGAACAATGAGAAATTGGAAGGAGAAATAACAAAATCTATTATTTCTTCAACCCGCTCTTGAGGTGAAAAGTGTGATGATGAGAAGTTTGACAGTTCAAACATTTTAATTCCTCCATTTTTAAGTTATGGTTTTACCAGCAACACATATAATACCATAAAAAGGAAAAAGTGTCAACATAAAGTAAAACCGACCCTGATTAACAAAGTCGGTTTAAGGTTTTTAATTACCATTCGAGATAAGAATGATATATTCCGCGAACAATCTTAAAGCCATTGAATGCAAGCCATTCATCAACAAGAGGAGAATGCTCAAATCCAGTGAGGCACATTCTTAAATCACCCTCTTTCGCTTCTGAAATTGCTGCATTAATGATTTTGTCATAACACTTTTCTTCATGTTTTGACATATCCGTATCTGGACGTGACGGTATACATCTTTTAGGATGCAGTGCTAATGACCGGATCCATAAAGCCGTATTTCCATAACAGGTTTCTATATAAGGCTCGTCTGGATAAAGTTTGTTCTTTTTCAAAATAAAACCTCCTAAAAATTTGTAAACATAATTATATAATTTGAAGAATTAAAAGTCAAGCAATACATCAAGTTATGTAAATTATTAATAATATTACTTGATAAAAAACTATCTTTATAATATAATACAACCAAAAGAAAGAGAGAGTAAAATGTCAAATTTTGTGCACTTACATGTCCATAGTGAATTTAGTTTATTGGATGGAGCAAATAGAATAAAAGATTTACCAGCAAGAGCAAAAGAATTAGGAATGGATTCTATTGCTCTTACTGACCATGGGGTTATGTTTGGGGTAGTGGATTTTTATAAAGAATGTAAAAAACAAGGTGTAAAGCCTATTATAGGATGCGAGGTATATGTTGCTCCAAGAACAAGATTTGATAAAGAGCCTAATATAGACAACCATTATTATCATCTTATTTTGCTTGCAAAAAATGAAACAGGATACAAGAATTTAACGCACTTGGTATCGATGGGATTTACAGAAGGTTTTTATTATAAACCACGTATAGATTATGAAATATTAGAAAAATATCATGAAGGACTTGTGTGCTTAAGTGCATGCCTTGCAGGAAATGTAAATAGAGAAATTTTAAACAATAATATAGAAAAAGCAGAAGAAGTTGCTTTATGGCATAAAAATCTATTTGGAGAAGATTACTATTTAGAAATACAGCCAAATGGACTTCCAGAGCAGGTATTGGCAAACCAAAAATTAATAGAGATGTCTAAAAAATTAGATATTCCATTAGTTGCAACAAACGATTCACATTACTTAAAAAAGGAAGATGCATATAACCATGAGGTTTTACTTTGCATACAAACAGGTAAAAAAATGACAGATGAAGATAGAATGCGTATGGGAACAGACGAATTCTATGTAAAATCACCAGAAGAAATGGCAGAGTATTTTAAAAATGTTCCAGAAGCAATAGAAAATACAGTAAAAATAGCAGAAAAATGTAATTTGGATTTTGAATTTGGTAATACAAAACTTCCAAACTATGAAGTGCCAGCAGAATTTGCAACACATACAGATTATTTTAAAAAACTTGCAAAGGATGGACTTGCAAGAAGATATGGAGATAATCCAAGTGATGAAATAAAAGAACGTTTTGAATATGAATTATCTGTAATAGAAAAGATGGGATATGTAGATTATTTCTTGATTGTATGGGATTTTATAAATTATGCTAGAACACAAGGAATAGCAGTAGGGCCAGGACGTGGTTCTGGAGCGGGTTCAATTGTTGCGTATGCTTTAGGAATTACAGATATAAATCCAATAAAATATAATTTACTTTTTGAAAGATTTTTAAACCCAGAAAGAATAAGTATGCCCGACTTTGACGTAGATTTTGACTACGAAAGAAGAGGAGAAGTAATAGATTATGTTGGTAGAAAATATGGAAAAGACCATGTTTCTCAAATAATAACATTTGGAACAATGTCTGCAAGAATGGTAATAAGAGATGTTGCAAGAGCTTTAGATGTTCCTTATGCGGAAGCGGATAAACTTGCAAAAATGGTTCCAAATGAACTTCATATTACAATAAAAAAAGCATTAGAGCAAAATAGAGAATTTGGAAATCTATATGAACAAGATGAGCAGACAAGAAAATTACTAGATATAGCAATGGGATTAGAAGGACTTCCAAGACAGGCTTCAACACATGCTTGCCGGGATAGTAATTACAAAAGATCCTGTAATAGACTATGTGCCTCTATATGTAAACGAAGGCACAATATCAACACAATATATAATGACAACACTAGAAGAACTAGGTTTATTAAAAATGGACTTTTTAGGGCTTCGTACACTTACAGTTATTTCTGATACAATAAAATTAGTAAAAAAGTGTAGGGGAATAGATGTAAAAATCGATAAAGAAATGAATGACAAAAAGGTATTTGAAGAGACTTGGCAAAGTGGAAATACATCAGGTGTATTCCAATTCGAGAGCCAAGGTATGAGAAACTTTATGAAGGAACTAAAACCAGATTGCTTAGAAGATATAATTGCAGGTGTTTCTTTGTACAGACCAGGGCCAATGGATCAAATACCAAGATATATAAAAAACAAGCTTAATCCAGAACATAGTGAGTACACACATCCAAGTTTAGAGCCAATATTAAATGTAACTTATGGATGTATGGTATACCAAGAACAAGTTATGCAAATAGTTAGAGATTTAGCTGGCTATTCTTTAGGAAGAGCCGATCTAGTAAGACGTGCCATGGGAAAGAAAAAACTAGATGTAATGGCAAAAGAAAGGGAAAACTTTATACATGGACAAACAGATGAAAACGGAAATGTAATAATTCCTGGCTGTGTTAGAAATGGAATAGATGAAAAATCTGCAGATAAAATATTTGACGAGATGGCTGAGTTTGCAAAATATGCATTTAATAAATCACATGCAGCAGCATATGCTGTTGTAGCGTATGAAACAGCATATCTAAAAACATATTATCCACCAGAATTTATGGCGGCAACATTAAATAGTTTTTTAGGAAATTTAGATAAAGTTCCAGAATATATAGATGAATGTAAAAGGCTAAAAATAGAAATTTTAAAACCAGATATTAATAAAAGCTATACAAAATTTGCAGTTTATGGAGATAAAATAAGGTTTGGACTTCGGAAGTGTAAAAAATGTTGGAACAGCTGTAGTTGATACTATTGTAAAAAATAGAAAACAAAATGGAGAGTTTAAAAGCTTTACAGACTTTTGCGAAAGAATGCAAGGAGAATCTGTAAATAAAAAATGTATAGAAAGCTTAATAAAAGCAGGAGCTTTTGATGAATTTGAACAAACAAGAAGTACACTTTTAGCATCATTTGAAACAATAATAGATACAATAAATGATACATCAAAAAAAACAATGCAAGGTCAAGTTACAATGTTTGATTTAGGAAAAACAGAAGATGAAAAAATAGAAAACATGAAATATAAATTTACAACATTAAAAGAATTTGACGAAAAAGAGTTATTATCAATGGAAAAAGAAATGCTTGGAATTTATATATCTGGACATCCATTAGAAAAGTTTAGAAAGAATATAGAAAAAGTTGCAACAATTAATACACTTCAAATGATACAAATGAAAGAGCAAAATGATTTTAGCCAAGATGGAAAACCAGTAAAATATGTTGGAATAATAAATTCTATAAAGAAAAAATATACAAAGAAAAACACTTTAATGGCATTTATGACAGTAGAAGATTTATATGGAAGCACAGAGATAATAGTATTTGATAGTTGCTATAGTAAGGCACAAAATATTTTATTAGAGGAAAATATAGTGCTAATAGAAGGACGTTTAAGCATAAGAGAAGATGATGATGTAAAAATAGTTGCAAATAGTATAACAGAATTTAACGAAAACACAACAATAAATAATGAAGTGGCAGGTCATGAATTTACTAAAAGACAGACTACAAATAGTATAGGAACAAATGAAACTGTTCGACCTAAAATGATAATAATAAATATAACAAATTTATCAGAAGAACAAAAATCAAAATTAAGAGGAGCAATAAAATTCTTTTCAGGAGATAAAAATAATATAGCAATAAGTGTAAAAAATGAAGATAAAATATTACCATGTGGAGCAATATATTTAACAGAAGAAATTCTAAAACAATTTGAAGAGATAGTAGGAAAAGGAAATATAGAATTGTAAAAAAATTACAATTCTATATTGACAAAAACCAAACAAATGAATATAATAAAAATATAAAAGTTAGGAGAAGCTCAAGCCTTTAAGTGAGCACCATAAAAGAATTAAATAGGGGGCTAATAAAACATAATTTTATAGCCTCTTTTTTTGTATACTATGAAATGAGAAATTTCCTAGTATATAAAAATGCTATAATTGCTATTGCCTTTGATATTTCCTCATTAAATTAGGAAACTCAAATCAGCGAGAAAAAAAGTGTGGCAAAGTCACTTTTCTTGTTTCTAATTTTTTTGAATCTAAATAAATATTTCCAAGAAAACAATTAAAATAATTTTTATAAAATTGACACGTATAAAAAATACGTATATAATATATAGAAATAGGGAATAATATGAAAAGTTATTCACCAAAAGAAGTAATAGATATATTGTTAGAAAATGGTTGGTATGAAAAAAGAATAAGAGGAAGTCATCATCAGTTTGTTAAACTAAATACTAAACAGATTGTAACAGTATCTACTAGTAAAAAAACTGTTCCAATAGGCACATTAAAAAATATATCAAAACAATCTGGAATTGTTTTTAAATAGGAGGGAAAAATGAAAGATAGTTATGAATTTGTTGCTGTATTTGAGTATGCAGAAGATGGAATAAGTATTAGTTTTCCGGATTTACCTGGGTGCTTATCGTGTGCAACAACAACAGAAGAAGCGATAAAAAATTCTGAAGAAGTATTAGGCTTAGTATTATATGATATGGAACAAGAAAAAGAAAAAATACCAAAACCTACACCTTTTGAGAAAATAAAATGCAAAAGTAATGAAAAAGCAATTTTAATAAATGTGTGGATGCCATTAGTGCGAAATGAATTAGACGAACAGTCTGTAAAGAAAACTCTAACAATACCGCAGTGGCTAAATAAATTAGCTGAAAAGGAAAATATAAATTTTTCAAAAGTGTTACAATCTGCTTTGAAAGATTATTTAAAGGTAAAAAGAAAAATATAATCAAACGAATAACAATAAAAAATCTGAATAAAATTAATAAAACCTATTGACTTTTTATATAAATGGGTATAAATTATTAGCAGTCGAAGATATAGACTGCTAATTTTTAACAAAAAATGACAAATAATCAAATCAAAAGGAGGAATGTGATTATGATTAAACCATTAGCAGATAGAGTACTAATTAAAATGATAGAAAGTGAAGAAACTACAAAAAGTGGAATCATTTTATCAAGCGGTTCTAAGGAAAAACCACAAATAGCAAAAGTAGTAGCAGTAGGACCAGGAACAGAAGATGTAAAAATGTATATAAAAGAAGGTGACAAAGTCATTATAAATAAATATTCTGGAACAGAGGTAAAATATGAAGACACAGAATATACAATAGTTAAGCAGGAGGATATTTTAGCTATAGTAGAATAGAGAAAAACGAATGAAAATATTATAAAAGAAAAGGAGACGATATATATGTCAAAAGAGATTAAATTTGGAGAAGACGCTAGAAAGAAAATGTTAGATGGCGTAAATAAATTAGCTGATACAGTTAAAGTAACACTTGGACCTAAAGGTAGAAATGTTGTATTAGATAAAAGTTTTGGTGCACCACTTATTACAAATGATGGTGTTACAATAGCAAAAGAAATTGAATTAGATGACCCTTATGAAAATATAGGAGCTAGATTAGTTAAAGAAGTTGCAACTAAAACAAATGATATCGCAGGTGATGGAACAACAACAGCAACAGTTTTAGCACAAGCTATAATTAAAGAAGGAGTAAAAAATGTAGCTGCTGGTGGAGATCCAATGGCTATAAAAAGAGGAATAGATAAAGCGGTAGAATCAGCAGTAGAAGGACTAAAAGGAATTAGTTCAGAAATAAATGGAAAAGAAGATATAGCAAGAGTTGCAAGTATTTCTGCAAACAGCAATGAAATAGGAGAATTAATTGCAGAAGCAATGGAAAAAGTTTCAAAAGACGGTGTTATTACAATAGAAGAATCTAAAACAGCAACAACAGGATTAAATGTTGTAGAAGGTATGCAATTTGATAAAGGATATATATCACCATATTTTGTAACAGATACAGATAAAATGGAAACAGTAATGGAAAATCCGTATATATTAATTACAGATAAAAAGATTAGCAATATTCAAGAAATATTACCATTACTAGAAAGCCTAATGCAACAATCAGGAAAACTACTAATAATAGCAGATGATATAGAAAGTGAAGCATTATCAACATTAGTATTGAATAAATTAAGAGGAGTGCTAAATGTTGCCGCAGTAAAAGCTCCAGGATTTGGTGATAGAAGAAAAGAAATGCTAGAAGATATAGCAGTTCTAACAGGTGGAGAAGTTATAACTTCTGATTTAGGATTAGAATTAAAAGATACAACAATTGAACAATTAGGAAGAGCAAAACAGGTTAAAATACAAAAAGAAAACACAATAATAGTAGATGGAGCAGGAGATAAAGAAAAATTATCTGCAAGAGTAAAACAAATAAAAACACAACTAGAAGAAACAACTAGCGAATTTGATAAAGAAAAATTACAAGAACGTTTAGCAAAAATAGCTGGAGGAGTAGCTGTAATAGAAGTTGGTGCAGCAACAGAAGTAGAAATGAAAGAGAAAAAGCTAAGAATAGAAGATGCTTTATCTGCAACAAAAGCTGCTGTTGAAGAAGGAATAGTTGCAGGAGGAGGAACAGCACTTGTAAACATTATGCCAGCAGTAGAAAAATGTTTAAATGATTTATCAGAAGAAGAGAAAATAGGTGCAAAAATAGTTTTAAAAGCATTAGAAGAACCAGTAAGACAAATTGCAACAAATGCAGGATTAGAAGGTGCAGTTATATTAAATAAAATAAAATCAAGTGAAGCTGGAATTGGATTTAATGCAGCAAAAGAAGAATATGTTGACATGAAAAAAGCTGGTATTGTTGATCCAACAAAAGTAACACGTAGCGCACTTCAAAATGCAGCAAGCATAGCATCAATGATTCTTACAACAGAAAGCGTTGTAACAGACAAAAAAGAAAAAGAATGTGGATGCGATCATGCAAATGCAGGAATGCCACAAGGAATGGAAGGAATGTACTAGTAAAAAGTATTGACAACTAGTGTGTGGTTATAATATACTCATATTATACAAAAGAAGTATGAGGTGATAAACATGATTACAGATAATGAAGGAAAGATATTTGACGATAGAAGAAAAACAGAAAGAAGAACAATACAAAGAAGAAAGTCAAATGATCCAGTTGAGGTTGATAAGAGAAAAGCTGATAGAAGAAAGTCAGATAGAAGAAAAAAATAGCATATTAAAAAGTTACCTACTTTTGCGTAGGTAACTTTTTTGTACCAATAACTTATTAATAAATGCAATTAGCAACATCCGCCATTATTTCCACCGCAGCAGCAGCAAAGTAATATAAGGATTATTATAATCCAGCAGCAGTCACCACCGAATCCGAAACCGCATCCGCATCCTCCTCTGTTTTCTGGCATGATTTCACCTCCCTTTAAGTAAGTACAACTATTAGTCTAAAGTGTCTTAAATGAAGTACTTAAAACTTTATCTGTGAGTATGTTATATATTATTCAAAAATTAAAAATGTGTTACAGAACACAACATGTCCTATATATTTGACATCACATAAAAAATATAGTATAATTATTTCTAGTTTGTGCCTAAGTTTTAGGACGAGTATGAGATTTTTGTATAAATAATTAATGAGTTTCTAGATAATATTATAAAAATGTATGGAGAGAGAATTACATTTTTTAAAAGATAATATTATAAGATTTATTAAAAAACAGAATAATAATTGTAAAATCATTAATTTAAATATTAAATTTTTTTATTGAATAGAGAGTGATGCAACTATTCAATTTAAAATTTTGCAAGCTAATTTTGGTGTGTAAATTAGTATATATATGAGATATAAAAATGTTATACAAAAGGAAAGAAGAAAAAGGAGAGATATTAAAATGGAAGAAAAATTAAACAATAATGCAAAAACTGAAAAACAAAAAAGAAAATATAGACCAAGAAATAATAAGGTAAACAAGACAAATAATGAAGGAGAGAAAACTAAAAAAACAACAAAAAAATCAAAAAATAAAAAACAAGGAGAACAATTTAGATTTAAAAAAGAAAAATTAAAAATAATCCCATTAGGAGGATTACTTGAAATAGGAAAGAACATTACAGTATTCGAATATGAAAATGATATTATATTAGTAGACTGTGGATTAGCATTTCCAGAGGATGATATGTTAGGAATTGATTTAGTTATACCAGACTTAACATATTTGGAGAAAAACAAAGAAAAAATTAAAGGATTAGTTATAACACACGGACATGAAGATCATATAGGCTCAATACCATACTTACTAAAACAAATTAATGTTCCAATATATGCAACAAAACTTACAATAGGATTAATAGAACACAAATTAGAAGAGCATAGATTATTGAAAAGTGCAAAATTAAATGTTGTTAATCCAGGACAAACTGTTGATTTTGGAGCAATGAAAGTAGAATTTATAAGAACTACACATAGTATACCAGATGCATGCTCACTTGCAATTCACACACCTGTAGGAGTAGTAGTGCATACAGGCGATTTTAAAATAGATTATACACCAATAGATGGGGAAATGATGGACTTTGGAAGACTTGCGGAACTTGGTAACAGAGGCGTTTTAGCACTTATGTCTGACAGTACAAATTCAGAAAGAAAAGGATATACAATGTCTGAAAGTACAGTAGGAGAAGTACTAGACAAGTTATTTATAAATTGTACAAAGAGAATAGTTGTAGCTACTTTCTCATCTAACGTTCATAGAGTTCAACAAATAGTAAATTCAGCAGTAAAATATGGAAGAAAAGTTGCAATATGTGGAAGAAGTATGATTAACACAATAGAAACTGCAAGAAAGTTTGGATATATAAAAGTTCCAGACAATATATTTATAGATATAGATATGATAAAATCATATCCAGATGATAGACTTACAATTATAACAACAGGAAGCCAAGGAGAGACAATGTCTGCACTAACAAGAATGGCTTCAGGAGAACACAGGAAAGTTCAAATTACACCAAATGATTTAATAATAATATCTGCAAATCCAATACCAGGAAACGAAAATGCTGTATCAAAAGTAATAGATGATTTAATGAAAATTGGCGCAGAAGTTGTATACAATGCATTAGAAGATATACATGTTTCAGGACATGCTTGTCAAGAAGAACAAAAATTAATGATAAGTTTAGTAAAACCAAAATACTTTATACCAGTTCATGGGGAATATAGACAATTAATAGCACATAGCGAAACGGCAAAAAAAGTAGGGGTAAACCCAGAAAACATATTTATAATGACAAATGGTAGAGTTTTAGAATTAAATGAATATGAAGCAAAGCTTGCTGGAACAGTACCAGTTGGAAGAATAATGGTAGATGGACTAGGTGTTGGAGATGTTGGAAATATTGTGCTAAGAGATAGACAACGTTTGTCACAAGACGGACTTATTATAATAGTATTAACAATGGATTCTGTAACAGGAACAGTTGTTGCAGGACCAGATGTATTATCTAGAGGATTTGTATATGTTAGAGATTCTGAAAATTTAATGGAAGAAATAAAGAAATTATTAAGAGCAAAAATTTCTGAATTTGAAGAAAAACATATAACAGATTGGTCAACAATAAAATCTTTATTAAGAGAAGAATTGAGAGACTATATCTATAAGAAAACAAAAAGGGACCCAATGATTTTACCAATAATAATGGAAGTGTAATAAAAGTATAATATGCTTGAAAAAATAAAAATATATGATAAAATTATTCCGTATAAAAATAAATATTTTTATACGGATATTTTAATATCAACAAAAGGTGAAGACAATGCTAAAATTTACAAAAATGCAAGGATTAGGTAATGACTATGTATATATAGATTGTTATTCAAGTAATCTTAAATTAAAAAATATACCATACCTAGCTAAGTTTATAAGTGATAGACATTTTGGAGTGGGTTCAGATGGAATAATTCTAATATGCAAAAGTAATGTAGCTGATTTTAAAATGAGAATGTTTAATTTTGATGGAAGCGAAGCTGAAATGTGTGGAAATGGAATTAGATGTGTAGGAAAATTTGTTTATGATAAGAAGCTAACAACTAAAAAAAACATTAAAATAGAAACTTTATCGGGAATAAAAGATTTAAAATTAAAAGTAGAAAATGAAATTGTAAAAAATGTTAGAGTTGATATGGGTGAACCAATTTTAGAATCAGAAAAAATACCAGTTTTATATGAAAAAAATATTGTAAAAGATTTAAAAATAAAAGCATTAGATAGAGAATTTAGTTTTACATGTGTATCAATGGGAAATCCACATGCCATAACAGTAGTAAAAAACTTAAAAGACTTTGACGTGGAAAAGTATGGTAAAATATTGGAAACGAATAAGTGTTTCCCAAAAAAATCTAATATAGAATTTGTAGAAATTATAGATGAGAGCAATATAAAAATGAGAGTGTGGGAGCGAGGAACAGGAGAAACGCTTGCGTGTGGTACAGGAGCATGCGCAGTTGCAGTTGCTTGCAATATAAATAAATTTCTAAAAAGAAAAGTAAAAGTCGAACTATTAGGAGGAACATTACAGATAGAATGGGATAAAAAAACTAATCATGTTTTTATGACAGGACCAGCAGAAATTGTATTTGAGGGGGAATTAAATTATGATAACAATCAATGAAGAGTTTCTTAAATTACAAAATAGTTATTTGTTTGTTGCTATAAATGAAAAAGTAAAAGAATATCAAGAAAAGAATCCAAAAAAAGAAGTTATTAAATTAGGAATAGGAGATATAACAAGACCGATTCCAAAAAAAGTTGCAAAAGCAATGAAAAATGCAGTGGATGAAATGATAAATACTAAAACATTTAGAGGATATGGGCCAGAAGTTGGATATGATTTTTTGAAAGAAAAAATTATAGAGAATGATTATAAGAAAAGAGGAATAGAGTTAGAAAACTATGAAGTTTTTATATCTGATGGCATAGGAAGCGATATAGGAAATATTGTGGATATTTTTGATAAGAAAAATTCAGTTGCTATAACTGATCCTGTTTATCCAGCATATTTAGATACGAATGTTATGTCTGGAAGAAGTGAAGAATTTTCTGATGGGAAATATAAAGGAATAACATATATAAAGATTAATGAACAAAACAATTTCACACCAAAATTACCTGAAAAACCAGTAGATATGATATATTTATGCTTTCCAAACAATCCTACAGGAACAATAATTTCAAAAAACGAATTAGTAAAATGGGTAAAATATGCAAAAGAAAACAAGTCAGTAATATTATATGATGCAGCATATGAAGCATATATACAAAATAAAGATGTTCCACATAGCATATATGAAATAAAAGGAGCAAAAGAAGTTGCAATAGAATTTAAGAGCTATTCAAAATCAGCAGGATTTACAGGAATAAGATGTGGCTACACAGTAGTTCCTAAAGAATTAGTAGGATATACAAAAAAAGGAGAAAAAGTACAATTGAATAAATTATGGACCAGAAGACAAAGTACTAAATTTAATGGAGTATCATATATAACACAAAGAGGGGCAGAAGCAACATATACAGAAGAAGCACAACTAGAGATAAAAAAGAACATTGAATATTACATGGAAAATGCAAAAATTATAAAAGATGGGTTAGAAAAATCAGGGTATAAGACATATGGAGGAACTGATGCTCCGTATATATGGATGAAAGTTCCAGATGGGTTAACATCATGGGAATTTTTTGATAAATTATTAGAAGAAAAGCAAATAGTAGGAACCCCTGGTATTGGATTTGGACCAGCAGGAGAAGGATATTTTAGATTGACAGCTTTTGGAACAAGAGAGGATACAATAAAAGCAATGAAAAGAATAAGTAACAAATAATTATATAGACGAAAAAATTTTTTATAAAAAAACATATTATAATATCTACAATGAAAAATATAGTAGAAATGTTTATTAATATGATAAAAACAAATTAATGGGGGGATTTTAATGGAAAATATTGAAGAAATAAACAAAGAGTTTAATAGTAAAAAGCCAAAGAAGAAAGGACTAATATTAGGAATAGTAGTATTAGCATTGGTAATAGTAGCATTAATATCAGTGTGTTTGATTAATAGCTCAAAACCAGAAAATATTTATTATTCAGCAATTGATAAAATTTTTAAAATAGAAAAATCAGAATCAAATTCAATAAAGTTTGATACTAAAACAAAAATTACAGCAGAAGCAGATGATAATACAAATGGAGAAGAATTAGAAAAACTTGCAAAATGCGCTTTTGGGTTTGGAGTTCAAACAGATGCAGAGAATAAAAAAGAGATTGTGAATTTGAGTTTAGAGTACGAAAACAACCCAGAAATTAGTGCACAATTATATTATAATAATGACGCTGTATATGCATATCTTGATGGTATATTTGATAAATATATAAAAATTGAATTAGAAGATGAACAAAAAGAAGATTTAAAAACTATTTTTGAAAGTGCTAAGTCGACTGCTGAACAAGAAAAACTTGACAAAGCTATAGAAGAAATAAAAAAAGAAATAAAGAAACAAATAAGTGAAATAAAAGATTTTGAACAAGAAAAAACTACAATAAAAATAAATGGTAAAGAACAAAAAATTAAAAAAACATCAGTTAAGCTTACGGATAAACAATTATGTGATATGTTAGCTAATATTTATACAGATTTATCAGAGAATGATAAATATTTAGAAAACTTTGATGAGTCTCAAAAAGATAGCTTAAAAGAAATTGCAAATGCAATAAAAGGAATAGAAACAACTGGGAAAAACACTATAAAAATATCTCTATATACAAAAGGATTATCTAACAAGCTAATAGGAACAAATGTAGAAATATATTCTGCAAAAGAAAAACAAACAGCAATAATAACAATAACAAAAAAAGATAAAAATGTATACAAATATGATATAAGTATGAAGATGACGGGAGTAAAAGCAAACATTGTAAAAGGTGAAGCTATTCTAGAAGAGGAAAAGCAAGAGAATGGAGAAAAAGGAAAAATAACTTTAACAGCAGAAACTTCTGAGCTTATGGAGTTAGGAAAAGCAAAGATAGAGATAGAATATAATGTGGCTTATAATCAAAAAATAGATGAACCTAATGTAGAAAACAATGTGAATGTAAAAGATTTATCACAAACTGATATGGTTGGAATAATGAGTAAAATAATGCAAAAACCATTATTAGGAGAATTTTTATCAAAGGGATTATTTGATCACGTGGAAGATAAAGAAAATGAAAACATACAAAATGATAATATTGTAAGTGATGATTTTATAGACTTTGAAATATAACAAGAAAGTGGCTTTGCCACACAACAATGGGCTATGTAGTTAGCCCATCTCTTTTTGCTTTTTTTCTTTACATTTCTAGGTTTAAATAGTATAATGATAGGGTCTAAATTTATATTAAAGGAGTATAAATATGAAAAAGGATGAATTAATTAAAATAGCCAAAAATTTTAGTATTGATGGAGAGCCAGTAAAAATAGAAAAATGTAATAGTGGACATATAAATAAAACTTATGCTATTACATATAAAACAAAAGAAGATGAGCAAAAAAAATATATTTTACAATATGTTAATACAAATGTTTTTCCAAATTTACCAGAACTAATGACAAATATTAAAAAAATAACAAAATATATGAATCAAAAAGCAACTGAAAAAGGAGAAAATACAGATAGACTTACAATAACGATGATTGATACACTTGACGAAAATCCTAATTCCATATACAACGAAAACTGGAGAATGGAAGAATTTATTGATAATACAAAAACATATCTTACAACAGAAAGTATGGAAATACTAGAAGAAGCAGGAAAAGCAGCAGGAAAATTTCAAAAGAATTTAGATGGTTTCCCAGCAGAGGAATTATATGAAATAATACCTAAATTTCATTATACTCCTAATAGAGTTAATCAATTAAAAGAGGCACTATCAAGCAAAGAGAATAACAATAAAAGAAAAGAGAGATTTGAACTTGCAAAAGATGCAATAGATTTCTTAACAGATGAAAAAAGAATTGGCAGAACAAACATAATAACAAATAAATTACAATCAAAAGAAATACCTCTTAGAGTAACACATAATGATACAAAATTAAGCAATATTTTATTTGATAAAAATACGGATGAAGCAGTATGTTTAATAGACTTAGATACAGTAATGCCAGGGGCATTGGCTTATGACTTTGGAGAAGGACTAAGAACTGGAATTACAACAGCAAAAGAAGATGAGCAAGATGTATCTAAAATACATGCAGATATAAATAGATTTGAGGCATTTACAAAGGGATTTCTAAGCGAAGTAAAAGACATTATAACAGAAGAAGAACTAGAGATGCTACCACTTGGCGTGTGGATGATGACTTATGAAAATGCAATAAGATTTTTAGCCGACTATTTAAATGGTGACATTTATTTTAGTGTTGACAAAGAAATAGAAAACCATAATTTAATAAGAGCAAGGGCTCAAATGGAATTATTAAAACAAATTGAAGAAAAAGAAGAAGATATGAAGGGAGTAATAAAAAAATATGGATTTTAATGATTTAGCAGAACTTATATTTCCGGATGCAAAAGATGTTTCATATTATGAAGAAAAGTATCCAGAAAGAAACTTAAAAGAAGGCGCAATGGTAACTAGATTTGCACCAAGTCCAACAGGGTTTATACATATAGGAGGACTTTTTGGAAGTATTATAGATAGAAAACTAGCAGAACAATCAGAAGGTGTATTTATTTTAAGAATAGAAGACACAGACCAAAAAAGAGAAATTGAAAATGGTGTTGAACAGATTGTAAATGGGTTAAAAGATTTTGGAATAACTCCAGATGAAGGTGTAATATCAGAAACAGAAGAAATAGGAAATTATGGACCATATAAGCAAAGTGAAAGAAAAGAAATATATGAAGCTTATGCTAAAAGTTTGGTAAAACAGGGACTAGCATATCCATGTTTTTGTACTCCTGAAGAATTAGATGAAATTAGAGCAAAACAAGAAGCAGCAAAAATAAAACCAGGATATTATGGAGTATGGGCAAAATATAGAACACTTCCTGTTGAGCAAGCTGTAGAGAAAATTAAAAATGGTGAAAAATATATTATAAGATTTAAATCTATGGGAAGAGAAGACAGAAGAATAAAACATAAAGATAGTATAAAAGGAAATATAGAATTTCCAGAAAATGACCAGGATATAGTAATTATAAAAGCAGATGGACTTCCAACATATCATTTTGCACATGCTGTAGATGACCACTTAATGAGAGTTACACAAGTAATAAGAGGAGATGAGTGGGTATCTTCTTTACCATTACATTTAGAATTGTTTAGAGCATTAGGATTTAAGCCACCTAAATATGCTCATACAGCAACAATAATGAAAGACGAAAATGGAAGCAAAAGAAAAATTAGTAAAAGAAAAGATCCAGAAGCAGCAGTAAGTTATTACCATGAAGAGGGAATTCCAGCAGATGCTGTTGTAGAGTACTTGCTAAATATTGCAAATTCTACTTTTGAACCATGGAGAAGAGCAAATCCAAATAAGCCAGTAGAAGAATTTGATTTACAATTAAATAAGATGAGTGTAAGTGGAGCTGTTTTTGATATGGTAAAACTTTTAGATGTTTCTAAAAATGTAATATCAAAATATACAGCAGAAAAAATATATGAAGAAACTTTAAAATGGGCAGAAAAATATAATCAGGAATTTGCAAAACTATTAAAAGAAAATAAAGACTATTCTATTAAAGTTTTAAATATAGAAAGAGGAAAAGCAAAACCAAGAAAAGATATAGCAAAATGGTCAGATGTAGAAAATACAATAGAGTATATGTATAATGACATTTTTGAAAATATGAATGATTATGAATTCCAAAAAATAAATGACGAGGCAGAGATAAAAGACATATTAAATTCATATATAGAAAAACATTTTAATATATCAGATGACAAAGAAACATGGTTTAATAAAATGAAAGATTTGGCAGAAGAAAAAGGATATGCAAGAGAAGTAAAAGAATATAAAGCAAATCCAGAAGCTTATAAAGGACATGTAGGAGATATTAGTACAGTAATAAGAGTAGCACTAACAACAAGACACAACACACCAGATTTATACGAAATAATGCAAGTACTAGGAAAAGAAGAAGTAGAAAAAAGAATTCAAGATTTTATAGGGTAAATTGGAATTTATCTAAAGGAGAAAATCAATGGAATACAAAATTGGAGACATAGTAGAATTAAAAAAACAACATCCGTGTGGAAGTAAAACATGGCAAATTACTCGAATTGGTGTAGATTTTAAATTTAAATGTATGCGGATGCTCACATGTTATAACTGTAGAAAGACCTAAAGCATTAAAAATGATAAAAAAGAAATGTACGGAGGATTAAATGTCTAGAAAAAATATTGGTTCAAAAATTTCAAATATAATTTTTATAATTGTAGTAGCTTTTGTTATATACAAACTTTTAGGGCTATATAAAATGTATTATTTTAATGGGTTTGTAAAGGCAGAACAAACAGCAGGGATAACTAAGTTTACAAGAGATAATAAAGAAAAGTATTCTGATGATTATAGTTATAAATTAGAGTCAGACCAATTTAATGACGCTATATTTTATAAAACAATTAATGTAAAAAAGAATACTCCATATAAATTAACTTGCATGGTTAAAACTAAAGATGTTGAAAATTCTAGCAAAAAAAATAATGGAGGAGCACATATTTCAGTAGTAGATTCAGTAGAAGCATCAAAATGTATTTCTGGGACGAATGATTGGCAAAAACTAGAGTTTATATTTGATTCTAAAAATAGAGACACAATAAAAATAGGTTTTAGATTAGGCGGAAATGACACAAACAGTAAAGGAACTGCATGGTTTTCAGAATTTAAGCTAGAAGAAGGAATTGAAAGTAATTCAAACAATTGGAATGTTGCATGCTTTGTAATGAAAAACATAGATACAGAATTAAAAAATGGGCAAAAATTAAAATTAAGTATGGAGCTTAAAGACGTTGAGAGCATAAAAACAAATATGCAAAGATTTGTAACATCATGTAAAAGTTTATCAGATGGACAAATGACAGCACAATATGATGTTTATGAAATAGAAGAACCAATAAAAACAATAACATATTCAGAAGAATATGGTTACTATGTTGATTCAGCAGATGTAGAGGATATAATAACACCATATTTAGATAAAAAAGAATATGATTATATATTTGTAGCTGTAAGATTAGGAGATTTGGATAAAAATATAGAAATACCAATATATGACTGGATAGGACTTCGGAGGAATGGATTTACATGGAATAGGGTATTCAAATATAAGATTACCAAACGATCAAAATAGTTATATATATACATATGATTCTAGAGCAAATACATTTCCAGAGGAAGTATTTATACATGAATTCTTACATTCATTAGAAAGAACACTTACAGAATATGAATATGATATACCACAATTACATGATAATGAAAAATATGGATATAAAGAGCAAAGATTAGTTGGATTAAAACAATGGTATAAAGATTATATGACATGTAATATTAATGGCAAAAAAGAAGGATTAGATCCGATTGTATATAAGCTAAAGCCATCACATGAAAGTAATTTTAAATATCCTGTTGAAGTAGAATTTGCAAAGGAACCACAAAACATTATAGAAGAAATGAAAAACTTATTTGGAAGCATATTTAGTATGTTTGGAAAGAAACAAGCTATAGAACAAAATTAATTATAAATATTAAAAGAAGGGAACAGCAATGCAAGTATCAGATTTTAATTATGAGTTACCAGAAGAATTGATTGCACAAACGCCAATAAAAAAAAGAGATGAATCAAGGCTTATGGTATTAGATAGAAGTAAAAGAACAATTGAACACAGAATATTTAAAGATATTATAGATTATTTAAAGCCAGGAGATGTATTAGTTAGGAATAACACAAAAGTAATACCAGCCAGAATTTATGGAAAGAAAGAAACAGGTGCTAATGTTGAATTCTTGTTGTTGAACAATATAGAAGGAGATATTTGGGAAAGTATAGTAAGACCCGGAAATAAGCTTCATGTAGGAACGAAAGTTATATTTGGAGATGGAATTTTAAAAGCAGAAGTATTAGATATTATGCCAGGCGGAACTAGAAAAGTAAAGTTTGAATATGATGGAATTTTTAATGAAATATTAGACAAAATTGGTTTAATGCCATTACCACCATATATACACGAAGAATTAAAAGAAAGAGATAGATATCAAACAGTATATGCAAAATATAATGGCTCAGCAGCGGCACCAACAGCAGGACTTCATTTTACAGATGAACTTTTAGAAAAACTAGAACAAAAGGGAGTTATTATTGCAAATGTAACGTTACATGTAGGAATAGGAACATTTAGACCAGTAAAAGAAGATACAGTAGAAGCACATAAAATGCATTCAGAGCATTTTTATATAAAACAAGAAGATGTAGATAAAATAAATAAAGCAAAAGAAGAGGGAAGAAGAGTAATTGCGGTTGGAACAACCTCTTGCAGAGTTTTAGAATCAGTAGCAGATGAAAAAACAGGCAAAGTAAGAAAAATAGAAGATGACACAGAAATATTTATTTATCCAGGATATAAATTTAAATGTATAGATGGATTAATTACTAATTTTCATTTACCACAATCCACATTGCTAATGCTTGTTTCTGCATTAGCAGATAAAGAATTTATTTTGCAAGCATACAATGAAGCAGTAAAAGAGAAGTATAGATTCTTTTCTTTCGGCGATGCAATGTTAATAATATAGGAAAAGGAGATAAAATGAAACCAGCAATAACATATGAATTATTACATGAAGATAAAAATTCTGGTGCAAGAAGAGGAATAGTACATACTCCACATGGAGATATAGAAACACCAATATTTATGCCAGTTGGAACACAGGCAACTGTAAAATCTATGACACCAGAAGAACTAAAAGAAGAAGTAAAAGCACAAATAATATTATCAAATACATATCATTTATACTTAAGACCAGGACATGATATTGTAAAAGAAGCAGGACGGACTACATAACTTTATGAAATGGGACAGACCAATCTTAACAGATTGTGGTGGATTTCAGGTTTTTAGTTTAAGTGATTTAAGAACAATATCAGAAGAAGGAGTAGAATTTAAATCTCATCTAGATGGAAGCAAGCATTTCTTTTCACCAGAAAAGGTAATGGAAATAGAAGAGGCTTTAGGCGCAGATATAATAATGTCATTTGATGAATGCTGTCCATATCCATCTACATATGAATATACAAAGGATTCTATGGAAAGAACTACAAGATGGGCAATTCGTTGCAAAGAGGCACATAAAAATACAGATAAGCAAGGACTATTTGGAATAATACAAGGCGGATTTTACGAAGATTTAAGAAAAAAATCAGCTGAAGACTTAATTGCACTTGACTTTCCAGGATATGCAATTGGAGGAATAAGTGTAGGAGAACCCAAAGAAGAATTCTTAAAAATATTAAAATATACAACTCCTCTTATGCCAAAAGATAAACCAAGATATCTAATGGGAGTAGGAACACCAGATTATTTAATAGAAGCAGCATTAGCAGGAATTGATATGTGTGACTGCGTACTTCCAACAAGAATTGCAAGAAATGGAACAGCAATGACATGGAATGGAAAAGTGGTAGTAAGGAATGCAACATATGAAAGAGATTGGGGCCCAGTGGATAAAGAATGTGATTGCTATACTTGCAAAAATTATAGTAGAGCATATATAAGACATTTAATAAAAGCAAATGAAATTTTGGGAGTAAGATTATTATCTATTCATAATTTAAGATTCTTGACTAAACTTATGGAAAGAGTTAGAATAGAAATAGAGAATGATAATTTATTAAATTTCAAAAATGAGTTTTATAAAAAATATGGATATACAAAAGAGTAGGAGGAATTTTAAATGGATTTATTAGGACAAGAATACAATAATGCACCAAAACCCAAATCAAAAGGAAAAAAGGTAGTATTAAATTTATTAATAGTATCTATAATACTACTTGTTGTGGTAATTGCTTTAATATACTTATTAAAAGGAAGTCAACCTAAAAAAGCAAGCTTATATGTAAATAATGAAAGTAAAACTGTTATTTCAGGACTAATTATAAATGATGAAGCTTCAGGGAAAAAATATGTATCGTTAAAAGATGTAGCATCTTTAATAGGATATGAATATCAAAATGGAGAATATTTACAATATGAAGAAAGTAAAACAAAAGGTTACTTGGAAAATTCAAATCAAATTATTGGATTTGAACTAGGAAAAAATAAGATATATAAAACGGTTCCAAACACAGAAGTTGAATTTGAATATTATGAAATTAAAAATCCTATAATACAAAATAATGATAAATTATATATTGCTTTAGAGGACTTTGATACAACTTGTGATGCCGTAATAACATATTCAGATGAAAAAGATCAAACTGTTATTTGTACAACAGATTATTTGGCTGATGAGTATGAGAAAAAAGTAGTAGAACAAGGAGTTTACAAATCAGTAAATAAAGATTTCGAAAATCAAAAAGCTATAATATACAATATGCTAATTGTTGCAAAATCAGAAGAGAAAGATAATGACAATAATAATAAATATGGTGTAATAACTACATCAATGCAACAAGTTATAACTCCAAAATACAAAGAAATTAAGTATAATGAATACACAGGTAATTTTATTGTAGCAGCAAGTAATGGAAAATATGGAGTTATTTCAAAAGATGGACAAGAAGTTATTGTAGAAGTAAAATATGACTCAGTAAGAATTGTAAATTATGATCCATTAATGTATGAAGTAAAACTAAATAATAAATATGGAATAATTAATAAAGAAGGAAAAGTAATTGCAAATACTGAATATGATAAATTAGGATATGCTGGAGATAAAACAAAAGAACAAAATGCAGTCTTGATTATCAAAAATGTTTATGACAATAAAGATGGAATTGTGGTTTGCAAAAATAATAAATATGGAATATTGGATATAGAAACAGGTAGAGAAATAACTCCTGTAGAAAGTGAAATAACAAAAATTTATTCAAAAACAGATAATACAGGTAAAAAAGAATACTATGTAGAGCTTTCAAATCAAGAGGTATTATTATCAAAATATGTAGAATATGTAAATACAATATCAGTAAATATTCCAAAAGAGAATCAACAAACAACAAATAATATGGAACAAAACCAACAAAGTAATGAATCGGAAGAACAAACAAGTACTCCAGAACAACAAAATGATGGGCAACCAAATGAATAAAGAAAATAAGTAAATAAAGAAGCTGTACATTTAATGTGCAGCTTCTTTTTGTTACGTTACATGTTTTGTTCGCCAGGGATAAAGTAGTCGATAACACCGTAAATTAATGCACCAATTATTGCAGCAACCCACGAAATAGAGTAACCTGCAACAAAATACTGAGTTACGTAAAGAACAACAACAGATAGAACAAAACCTACAAAACCTTTTCCAAATGGACTAGCATGAAGACCAGTAAATTTAATAATTAAATAATCCAATACAGTAAGAACAACAGCTGCAATTGCTAAAGACCAAATATTATTAATTTGGAATCCAGGTGTAAAAAATGCTGTGATTGCAAGAATAATAGCAGCAGCAATTAAACGTCCAACAATTTGCCAGGCTGTACTTGTACCATTTGAAGTTTGTGCATTCACATTATTGTCATTTCCTGCCATTTAAAAAACCTCCTAACTTAAATATATATATTTAATCTTGTTTGGTTTCCAAGAGTTCATTTAATATTATTTGCATAAAAAAAATTAATATACAAAAAAACGAATATAAGAATATTTTTTGCAAAAATTGTTAAAAATATTCTTAACAAAAATAATTAAATAAAGTGTAATTTGTTTAGTTCAGGATGAATTCAGGACAGTCCCCAAAATCCCCAGGTTTGGTGATTTTAAGGGACAGTCCCTAGAATTCCCCCTCACACAAATTACAATTTATTCAATTAAAATTTAAAAAAAGAAAGGAATCCAAATGATAAATATTTTTGTAAGAGTATTAATAATTTACATATTAGTCTTAATAGTAATGAGATTAATGGGAAAAAGAGAGTTAGGACAAATGCAGCCATTTGAACTAGTAATAGCAATAATGATAGCAGACTTAGCATCAGTACCAATGGCAGATACAGGAATACCGATAACAAATGGAATAATTCCAATTCTTGCGCTATTGTTAGTGCAATTAGTAATATCAATTATAAATCTAAAAAGTATAAATGGAAGAAAAATAATTTGTGGAAAGCCATCAATATTAGTATATAGAGGCAAAATAGATGAAAAAGTAATGAAAAAGGAAAAATTTACTGTTAATGAATTACAAGAAAGATTAAGACAAAATAATATTTTTAACATAGGAGATGTAGAATATGCAATATTAGAAACAAGTGGTCAGGTCACAGTAATACAAAAACCAGTAAAAAGAAATACTATACCAGAAGATTTTGGAATATTGCCAGAATATGAAGGAATACCTTATGACTTAGTAGTAGATGGCAAAGTAATGCATGAAAATTTAAAAGCAATAGGAAGGGATTACAATTGGTTAAAAAAGCAAGTAGAAAAATTTAAAATAAAGCCAGAACAGGCACTAATTGTAACATTTGATGGAAAAGGACAGATATTTTGCCAAGCAAAAGAGGAGAAAAAATGAAAGAAATAATAATTATTATAAGCATTTTAATCATAATATTTACAGGCTCAATAGTTACACAGAAGTATTTAAACAGAACAAGCGACTTGCTTGTAGATGATTTAGAAGATATAAAAAACGATTTAGAAAAAAACAATTTGAATAGTGAAAAATTAGCCAAAAAATCGGAAGATATGTATAAAAAATGGGAAGAAATAAATGCCAAATGGTCAATAATAATTTTACATGATGAAATAGATTTAATAGAAACATCACTAACAAAAATGAAAGCAGAAATAAAATCCGGAGAAATAAAAGATGTTATGGCAGAATTAGATACATCAATATTTTTGATAAACCATATAAAAGAAAAAGAGAAAACAAGTTTAAAAAATATATTTTAGAAGTAATAAAGTAACCAAAACAAAAACAAAAGCATATAATACCTTAAAATGGAGAGGGTGTTATATGCTTGATTTTATTTTAAATGGTATTGTTTGGGTGTTGGCACTGTATGGATTTATAGAAATTGTAAAAACAATATATTATGCGTGTGTATACAGTAAAATAAAAACAGAGGGAATTTATTTTATAATAGCAGTAAAAAATCAAGAGGAACAAATAGAAGGATTTATGCGTTCAATTCTTTTTAGAGTATTATATGGAAAAGAAGAAAATATAAATGATATAATAATATCTGATTTAGGCTCTACAGATAATACGAAAGAAATATTAGAAAAATTGCAAGAGGACTATAAATTTATTAATTTACTAGACTGGAAAACTTGCAAAGATTTAATTGACAATGTAAACGAAAAATAATTTACATAGATAAAGATTTGTGATATAAAATAATAAGAAGTTTGTTAAAACAAGGAGCAGTAGACTTGGAAATTAAAGGACAAATATCAGAAATTATATATCAAAATGAAATAAACAGTTATACAATAGCTGAATTTGAAACAGAGGAAGAATTAACTGTAATTGTAGGCTACCTACCTTTTATAAACAAAGGAGATAGCCTTAAATTAGTTGGAAATTTTATAAATCACCCGGACTATGGAAGACAATTTAAGATCCAGACATTTGAAAAAATTATGCCAGAGACGTTGGAAGCATTAGAGAAGTACTTATCTGGCGGGATTATAAAAGGAGTTGGACCTGCAACAGCAAAAAGAATAGTAGATAAATTTGGAGAAGAAACAATACCTGTTTTGAAGTTTGAACCAGAAAGATTGGCACACATAAGGGGAATAAGCTTAAATAAAGCTCAAGAAATATCAGATGAGTTTAATGAAAAATGGGATTTATGGCAAATTGTAGGCTTTTTAGAGAGATTTGGAATAACAGGACAAAACTGTAAAAAGGTTTATGAAAAGTTAGGGCAAGATGCAATTCCAAAGATAGAAAAAAATCCATATATACTATTAGATATAACTTATGGAGTGGATTTTAAAAAAATAGATAAAATGGCAATGGATTTAGGAATAGACAAGCAGAGTACAAGCAGAATATCAAGTGCTATAAAATATAGCCTAATTTTAGCCGGAAACAATGGAAATAGTGCTGTGCTATATGACAATTTGATTAATTATATATCTAATTTATTAGGAATAGAACCAGAAATAATAGAAGATGAAATAATAAACTTAAAAGCAAAACAAGAGATATTCTTAGAAGAATATGAGGACAAAGAATGGGTATATTTAGATACTTTCTATACAGCAGAACAGAATATAGCTGAAAAATTAATTGGACTTGATAATGCAAAAAATATTAAACATATAAAGAATTTTAAAACAGAACTAGAAAAAACTGAAAAAGATGAAGAAATTATTCTATCAGAAGAACAGAAAGAAGCAATAAAAGCAGTAAATGAAAACAATGTATGTGTAATTACTGGAGGGCCTGGTACTGGTAAAACAACAATTATTAAATCTATAATAAAATTATATGAAGCAAGAAAAATGAAGGTCGTTTTATGTGCTCCAACAGGAAGAGCAGCAAAAAGAATGCAAGAACAAACAGGCAAAGAAGCAACAACAATACATAGATTATTAGAAATTAGAAAGTTAGATGATGAGAACTTTATAAGTTTAGATTATCCAATAACGCCAATAGATGCTGATGTGGTAATAATAGATGAAATGTCTATGGTGGATATGTTTTTAATGAATCACATATTAAAAGCAATATATTTAGGAACAAAATTAGTTTTAGTTGGAGATATTGACCAATTACCATCAGTAGGACCTGGAAATGTTTTACAAGATATAATAGAATCAAATGCAATTACAACAATAGAGCTAAATAAAATTTTTAGACAAGCTGCAAAGAGCAAGATAATAACAAATGCACATAGAGTAAATAGTGGAGAGACATTTATTGGAGTGGAAGAAAAAGACAAATTAGAAGATTTCTTTTACATAAACGAAATGTCACAAGAAAAAATGCTTCAAGATGTGATATCACTTTGTACAGGTAGACTAAAGAAGTATGGCGACTATGACTTTTTTAAAAACATACAAGTTTTAACACCAACCAAAAAAGGAATGCTTGGAACAAAAGAATTAAATAAACAATTGCAAAATGCATTAAATTCAAAATCTACTATAGAAAAACAAAATGGAGATAGAATTTTTAGAATTGGCGATAGAGTAATGCAAGTTAAGAATAATTATGATATTTATTGGGAGAAAAAAACAAATAGTACATTAGAAGCTGGTAGTGGCATATTTAATGGAGAGTTAGGTATAATTACAGAAATTGATGAAGTAAACAAACAAATAGAAGTCTGCTTTGATGATGAAAAAGTTGCGTGGTATGATTTTACAAATTTAGATGAGCTAGAACATAGCTATAGTATAACAATACATAAATCTCAACGGAAGTGAATTTGATGTAGTAATAATGTGTGTACCACAATCAGCACCAATGCTACTTACAAGAAACTTGTTATATACAGGAATAACAAGAGCAAAAAAACTTTTAATAGTAATTAGCAATAAAAATATAATAGAATTTATGATACAAAATACAGACATAAAAAAGAGAAATACAGGATTAAAATATAAGTTAAGCAAATTGTAATTTGTTTAGTTCCGGATGAATTCAGGACAGTCCCCAAAATCCCCAGGTTTGGTGATTTTGAGGGACAGTCCCTAGAATTCACCTCACACAAATTACAATTTTCATGTTTAATTAAAACAAATTAAAAAGGAGTTTTTAATGTTAGATTTAAATAAAGATGTTAAATACATAAAAGGCGTAGGGCCTGCAAGAGCAGAACTTTTAAACAGTATAGGCATATTTAATTTATATGATTTAATTACATATTTTCCAAGAGACTACGAAGATAGAGGAAAAGAAAAGAATATCGCAGAGTTAGAAGATGGGGAAGAGGCATTAATAAAAGCAATATGCGTTTCTAATCTTATGGAAAAAAGAATAAGAAAAAATATGGTAATCTATAAACTTACAGTAAGAGATGAAACCGGACTTTGCCAAATTACTTGGTTTAACCAAAGATATTTAAAAAACAAATTTAAACTTCGGAGAAACATATAACTTTTTTGGAAAAGTACAGAAAAGAATTGGATTTGTAGAAATGAATTCGCCTGTGTTCGAAGAAGAAAATAAAAACAAAAATACAGGAAAAATAATTCCATTGTATCCTCTTACATATAATTTATCTCAAAATGTTATAAGGCAAATAATAGAAAATGGTTTGAGAGAATTAAATAACGGTTTGGATGAAACTTTACCTCAATATTTAACAGAGGAATATAATTTAGATGATATAAATAAGGCTATAAATGATATACATTTTCCAAAAGATTTTGGAGAATATAATAAGGCTAGAAAAAGATTAGTATTTGAAGAATTACTTATTATGCAACTTGCACTTTTAAATTTAAAGACAAAATATACAGTAAATTCAAAGGGAATCGAGTTTGATGAAAATATTAAAATGCAAGATGCAATAGAGAAACTTCCTTTTAAACTTACAAATGCACAGATAAAAGTACTAGAAGAAATTAATAAAGATATGGAAAGTTCAAAGCCAATGAATAGACTTTTGCAAGGAGATGTTGGATCACGGAAAAACTGCTGTATCTATAATTGCTGCATACAAAGCTGTTAAATCTGGTTATCAAGTAGCAGTAATGGCACCTACTGCAATTTTGAGTAAACAACATTTAAAAAATTTTGAAGAGATTCTTTCAAATTTTAATATTAAATGTGAATTATTAGTAAGTGGCATTTCTAAAAAACAAAAAGAAGATATTTTAAAAAGATTATCAAATGGTGAAATTGATGTATTAATTGGTACACATAGTTTACTAGAAGAAAATGTCGTATTTAAAAATTTAGGACTTGTTGTAACAGACGAACAACATAGATTCGGAGTAAGGCAAAGAAGCACGCTAAACAGCAAAGGAGAAAATCCAGATGTATTGGTTATGACAGCTACTCCAATTCCAAGGACTTTGGCATTAATATTATATGGAGACCTAGATATTTCCATAATAGATGAACTTCCTCCAAACAGAAAGAAAATAGATACATTTGCAGTAAGTAAAGGAATGGAAGATAGAGTAAATGGGTTTATAAAAAAGCAATTAGATGAAGGAAGACAATGTTATATTGTGTGCCCATTAGTTGAAGAATCAGAGGAAATAGATGCAAAGGCAGTTTTAAATGTATATAAAAAATATAAAGAAGAGTTTTCTAATTATAGAGTTGAATATATTCATGGTAAATTAAGGCCTAAAGAAAAAGACCAAATTATGCAAGAATTCAAAGATGGAAAAATAGATATTCTAATTTCTACAACAGTAATAGAAGTTGGTGTAGATGTTCCTAATAGCAATATAATGGTAATAGAAAATGCAGAAAGATTTGGACTAGCAACACTTCATCAGTTACGTGGAAGAGTAGGTCGTGGAGAATATAAATCATATTGCATTTTAAAATATGAGGGCAAACGGAAAAAATACAAAAGAGAGAATGAAAATAATGTGTCAAACAAACAATGGATTTGTTATTTCTGAAAAAGACTTAGAATTAAGAGGCTCTGGTGAATTCTTTGGAACAAAACAACATGGATTACCAGAATTTAAAATAGCAAACTTATTTGAAGATATCGAAATATTAAAAAAAGTACAAGATGTAGCAATAAAAATTATGAATGATGATCCAAATTTAACAAAAGAAAAGAATTTAGAGCTGAAGAAACAAATAGAAAATAAATTTAAGGATAGAATAGAAATATAAATTACAATTTGCAAGGCGTATAAAATCACTTTTTTTACTAAAAATAGTAAAAGAGGTGGTTTTTTATGTTTAATTTTAATACTGATTTAGCTGATGAAAGAAGAGATATTTTTAGAAAAGCTAATAATTTAGAAGAAATTCCTGGGATAGAAACAGAAACAATTGAAGAAGACCAAAATATAAAAACAAATAGGGTAAAAATCATAGATAATCAAGGAGCCCAAGCAATTGGAAAACCAATGGGAACATATGTTACCATTGATATAAAAAATTTGAAAATTGCAGAAGATGCGGAGATACAAAAGGCTTCTGAAATTGTTACAAAAGAATTAAAAGAACTAATTAATAAACATGCAGATAAAGAAGGAGATATTTTGGTAGTTGGACTTGGAAATGTATATGTAACACCAGACTCTCTAGGACCAAAAGTAGTAAATGAAATTGATATTACAAGGCATTTATTAAAATATACTCCACAATATTTGGAAGAAGGCACAAGGCCTGTTAGTGCAATAGCTCCGGGAGTTTTACGGTACAACAGGAATAGAAACAATGGAGGTAATAAAAGGCATAGTGGATAATATAAAACCAAAACTTATAATTGTAATAGACAGCTTAGCATCAAAAAGTATTGAAAGAATAAGCAGTACAGTACAATTATCAGATACTGGAATTGTTCCTGGAGCAGGAGTAGGAAATGCGAGAAATGAAATAAGTCAAGTTACGCTAGGAATTCCTGTAATTGCAATAGGAGTACCGATGGTAGTTGAAGCGGCAACAATTGCAGCAGACAGTATAGATGTGTTTATAGAAAAACTACAAAACGAAGGAGAATCAAATGACTATTTGAACAAATTAAAAGATGAAGATAAATATGGAATAATAAAAGAGGCTCTTATTCCAAAAGAATTTAATCTAATTGTTACACCAAAAGAGATTGATGAACTTATTGAAAATATGAAAGATGTAGTTGCAAGAGGAATAAACTTTGCACTATAGTTTATTTCAAAATTAAATGAATTCCATATAATAAAATTAAGTGAATAGGATAAAATAAATATAGCAAATACTTTGTATCTTTGCCTTTTTTGCCATTGTATGTAGCAAAGAATAAACTAGGAATTATTGTGCCAATAAATAAGTACAAATATTCTTTTGGAAAGCCACCATATTTAATGCATGGAATACAATATTTTATCAATGTGGCAAATATAAAGAATATACAAGAGTTAAAAATATTGTTTTTAAAAATATAAAAAATCAATATAATTGCAACTCCATAAGCTCCATAGTCACAATTAGAAAATTGTGCAATAAGGGCAAGCAATATACCTGAAAGAATTCCTATAAATTTATATTTACATTTATCATATATGTATATGCTTAAAAGACCAAGTAGCAAAGTAAAGAATATATTTAAATAAAAGGTATCAGAAATAATTGAGTGGAATAACATAAAGGGAATTTGCGAGATAACAGCAAACAAAAATAATCTTAAAAAATATTTTTTAAGATTTTTTGTATGAATATAACCTTCTGATATTTGAAAAGCAAATATAGGGAAGGAAATGCGACCAATATAATTTAGATATGAGAATTTTCCAAATATAGTATAACCTAAGTGATCTATAAACATTGTAATTACTGCAATTATTTTTAAAACAAAAGAACTCATTAAAATACCTCGTGCGTTTTTGTTTTAATTTATATCACATTAAATATAATATTGCAAATTACAATTTATCTAATTATGAATTTTTTCTAATCTGTAGATTTTGCACAGATTGCAATCATTACAAATATAAACTCTATTATCAAAGATTAGTTTTATAGTATTAATAAATTCGTCCTGAACGTTATCTATAACATGTATATAAATTTTTTCAGGCAATAAAGTAAGTAAAGTATTTAAAGCATAATCATTAGAAGAAAATGTTATATCAGATAAATATTTACTATTTAAAGTACTATCATCAATACTTATAATGTTTTTAAATTCGTCAAGGAGAATTGTTTCTTGATCTTGATATATTAAATGTACTATAGATGTTTTGCTTTCTTTAGAGTTTATATAACATTTTAGTAAATCAACAAATTCATTATATTCTCTATCAATTACAAATTTATTTACTGCTAAATCTACAATATAATCTATAATTTTAATATAATCATTAATTCTAAAATTGATAAAACCATCTAATATAACAGACTTATTGTTTGCAAAATAATCTATAAGAGAAATTTTTAAACTATCTTGTCTAAGAGAAACTTCGTCCAAATCTCCACAATACAAATAGTTTTTGCAGATATCTAGAATTTTTCTTTGTTCTATATCTGCAAAATAAAAATAATTGCTAGAAATTATACGTTTTATAAGATCTTCTTCATAAAGATTTATAATTAATGAAGATAAAATGTCAGCTATAATAGTATAAAAAGTATCTAGTTCTTTACCTTTATAGTGTATTATAAAATTGTTATACAATTTAAATTTGGAAGTAGAGATATATAAATTATTAAGCTTTGCATTACTAAACTCATCTAGTAGATAATTAATAGCTCTATTATTGTTAGTTTTGATACATAAAGATTTAAGCACAAAAATTCTCCTTTCTAATATATGTTATTATCTACTAAAAACTAATTAGATATACATATATTATGTAAGAAAAGGAGAATTTGAAACTTGTTTATTAATAATAAATCATGTAATCAATATCTGGAAAGATTTTATCTAGTTTCATTATTGATTTTAAGAATTCTTCATCAATTTTGTCTGCTTTAATTTGTTCATATAGTTTTGTAAATCTTCCAATATGATCTTTTATTCTTTTCTTTGCATAATCGACCATTGTTCCATTTGTAATAATAAACAACCAATCACTACTTTGGGCTAAAAGCAATTCACGTGCACATTGGTTAAGAGCTTTTTTCTTTAAGCCTTTTGCATTAGGATAAAGTCTAGCTAGTTCACACATTCTGTCGCCAGCTACGTGTAAATGTTTGTGAGCATAATCATTAGTAGGGTTAAGCCAAACTTCACTATATCCATTTGCTCCCCAACTAGATCTACAAGGTGAAGCAATTTGCATTCTTGGATATTTATCGATATATTCACCAGGGGTAATTAATTTAAAATTACAATCGTCGTAATAAATTTTCTTAAATAAAACATATAGCCAATAAGGACCTTCGTACCACCAATGACCATAAAGCTCTGCATCATAAGGACATACAACAATAGGTGGGACATCCATAAATTTTGATAAATCATTTATTTGGTTAACTCGTGAATCTAAAAAGTGACCAGCTTGTTTTTCTGCTGAATCTTTTGCCCATTGTACATTATAGTAATCCTTAAATTCCGTTTTACCAGTAATTCTATGATATTTAATACCGGTGTTTACACGAACACCATTTTTTGCAATATATGGTTTGATGTAATCATAATCAGCATCATAACCAATATCTCTATAAAATTCTCTATAATTAAAATCACCGGGGTAGCCACAAATAGAGCTCCAAACTTGTTTAGAACTTTCTATATCACGACCAAATGCAACTATACCTTCTGGAGATACAATTGGAGTAAAAGTTCCATAAATAGGAGTGGGGTCGGCAAATAAAATACCATGTGATTCTGTAATTATGTACTCAATGCCGAATTCTTTTAAATATTTATCTGCTTCTGGAACATAACCACATTCTGGAAGCCAAATTCCTCTAGGCTTTTTACCAAAGTATTTTTCATATGTTTGAACTCCAACAGCAATTTGGGCTTTGACTGTTTTTTCATTAACATATAGAATTGGAAAATAGCCATGAGTAGCTCCACATGTGATTATTTCTAATACACCAATATCTTGAAAATGTTTAAAAGCTTCTATCAAATTACATTTATAAATATCTTTAAAAACATGTAAATCATTTGAATACCTATCTAAATAATAGTGAGATAGTTCATTTAATCTTTTATCATAAGCAGTTCTTACAACTTCTTTTTTACAAAGTTCAATATGTTTTTTTAAATATTTTATATATCTGTTTTGTAATAGTTTGCTATCAAGCATAGAAAGAAGAGGAGGGGTAAGTGACATTGTTATTCTAAAATCAACTTTCTCTTCCTCTAACTTTTTAAAGTTTAATAATAGTGGAATGTATGTTTCCGAAATAGCTTCAAAAAGCCATTCTTCCTCTAAATAATCTTCGCTTTCTGGATGATGTACAAAAGGTAGATGCGCATGTAATATGAAGCTTACATATCCTTTTTCAGTTTTCATTATTTTCTCCTTTGTTCTTACATAAAAGTAGATGTAGGGTTATTAATATTAAATATGTTTTCATCTTTATATATTTCTTTGTACAAAGATGTTAAATTATATATTCTTCCAAAATATTTAATAAATTCTAAATTGGCAACATCTTTTGAATATGTTTTATTTGTTTTTACATCTCTATAATAAAGAGTTTTTTGAGCTTTTTCAAAAAGAACGTGACCGTTAGGTGATTCAATTTTGTTCGAAGAAGTAACATATAAGTAATTGTTTGGAATTGATATATTATTATTTTTTGGCCTTCTTCCAAGTTCAACAACATATTCGCATTTTTCATCATTAATATTAAAATACCAACAATTTGCAAAATCATTTATTTCAATTTCAAAGGTATAATTCATTGTGACATTGTGTATTATTAAAACAGGTTTGGTTGTATTAAAAAAGTCTTCTCCATATTGTTTAATATAATTTTTTCTATCCTCATCTGAAACATCCCAATAGACGAAAAGTGTTTTTGGGGTTTGCGCTAATACCTTGACAATTGTTTGATTGTATCTGTAAGGCAAGTCATAGTATTCCAATAAATTAATTTTAGAAGAGGCTGCCTTCTTTGTGCTTTTTTTAGCAGTACTCTTTTTTGATGTTGCTTTTGTAGACTTTGCTTTAGTAGATGCTTTTTTACTAGGAGCTTTTTTGGAAGTTTTTGAAACAGTAGCGTTAGTAGATCTTGTTGCTTTTTTAGCAACTGTTTTTGTTGTAGTTCCTTTTTTTGCTACCGGCTTTGTATTAGATTTTTTTTGAATTTTAGAAGTCTCTTTAGAAACTAAATCTTTATTGCTTTTTTGAGAAGCTTCTTTTGTAGCTTTTGGCATTAAAATTCCTCCTTAGTAAAATAAAATATTATTATATATAATATATCAAAAATAGAATTAATTCAATAGAAAAAACAATAAAAATTTTTTTTGTAAATATTGTAAATATGTGTTTACATTTGACGAAAAATCTTATACAATATACAAGAAATATTATACACTAAACTAATGAAAAATTGAAAGGGGCAAATGCCATGAAAATACTAATGCTTACATGGGAATATCCACCAAGAATAGTTGGGGGAATTGCTAGAGTAGTAAATGATTTATCAAAAAGATTAATAAAAGATGGACACGACGTTTACGTTGTTACATATAGGGAAGGAAGCGCACCATATTATGAAAATGATAAAGGCGTTCATGTGTATAGAGTAGATAACTATATGATAAATCCAAATAATTTTATAGATTGGATAATGCAACTCAACTTCAACATGGTAGCTAAGGTAAATGAATTGATAGCCAAAGGAGAAAAGTTTGATGTAATTCATGCTCACGATTGGCTAGTAGCTTATGCAGCAAAAACATTAAAGAATTCTTATGATTTACCATTAGTCAGCACAATACATGCAACAGAAGCTGGAAGAAATGGTGGGATTCATGATGAAGTTCAAAGATATATAAATGATACAGAATGGATGCTTACATATGAATCATCAGAAGTAATAGTAAATAGTAAATTTATGAAAAACGATTTACAAAGACTATTTGGACTTCCATATGAAAAAATAAATGTAGTAGCAAATGGAATAAATAGTACGGCATATAGTGGAGTAGAAAAAGATTACGATTTTAGAAGACAATATGCAGCAGATAATGAAAAAATAATACTATTTATGGGAAGATTAGTATATGAAAAAGGTGTTCAACATCTAATTTCTGCAATGCCAAAAATACTAGAAAACTATCATGATGCAAAACTTGTAATAGCAGGCAAAGGTGGAATGCTAGATGAATTAAAAGCACAAGTAGAGGCAATGGGACTAGGTCAAAAAGTATATTTTACAGGTTACTTAAATGCAAAACAAGTTTCAAAAATGTATAAATGTGCAGATATATCAGTATTTCCAAGCACATATGAACCATTTGGAATAGTAGCGTTAGAAGCAATGTTAGCTGGAGTTCCAACAGTGGTTTCAGATGTAGGTGGATTAAATGAAATAGTAGAGCATGGAGTAGATGGAATGAAATCTTATGCAGGTAATCCAAATTCTCTTGCAGATTCAATTCTTGAATTATTATTCAATCCACAACTATGTGAAAGTATATCAAAAAAAGCAAAAACAAAAGTAAAAAATGAATATTCATGGACAAAAATAGCACAAGATACACACTTTATATACCAAAAAGCTATTTGCCAAACAATGGCAGAACGTCAAGCTCATCAAATAGCGCAAGAAAATGCAAAGAAAGAAAAGAAAATAAAATCAGTAGAAACAGAAATTACAAATTTAATTTCGTTTAATAAGAAGCGTCAAGCTTATGCATAAAGTAATAATAGACAAATGAGACACAAGGAGGAAAGATAAATGTATGTTTATGATGAGGCTAACAATCTAGCAAAAGCAATACAGGAGAGTAAAGAGTATAAGGAATACAAAAAGATAAAAGAAGAGATAGATGCAGTTCCAGAGATGAAAGCAAAAATAGAAGACTTTGAAAAAACAAGATACGAAGTACAAGTTATGTCATTCCAAGGAGAAAAGCAAGATGAAGAAAAAATGAAAAAACTTCAAGAAATGTATAATGTACTAAATGCAGAACCAAAAATAAAAGAGTATTTTGATATAGAAGTAAGATTTAATATAATGCTTGCAGATGTAAACAAAATAATAAGTGAATCAGTAAAAGATTTATTATAAATATTAACTGTAGTGGCGGACCATGTGTCCGCCATATATTTAATTTTTAAAAACTATTTAATTTTTTATTCAGTAAATAATCAAAACGTTGAAATCCAACGAATAATTCACAAAAACCAAAAAGTAAAATATATCTAACGAAAAAAGTATACCAGTAGTAAATACTATTATTAATAGTGCAAAAATAAGAAAAGTGGCATTGCCACACTTTCCTATTCAACAAAAAATACGCACTTAAAAATAAGTGCGTATAATAAAATATATTTTTTAAAATTATTTTTCCTTTAAAGCTAATACACAAGTGTTTCCAATTGCAGTAAGTGTAGCTAAAAATGAAAGTATAGACCCTACAAAAGGAATTTTAAATAACAGTTGCAATATTACTGTAACAATAATTAATAGAGCAAAAGAGTTAATGGCTGTTTTGGTCATATTTTTAATATACTCAGTAATTAATATTGCAAATATAGGAGTAGCAATTAGTAATACTACAACATAAAGTAAAGCTAACACAACACCTAAAGCTGAGCCAACACCAGTAATAAGTAGTAATATACAAGCTAGTGGAACAAGTATTAATATTCCTAAACCAATTGCTAGATTTATTAACATATTTTTTGTGCTAACATTAGAAAGTTTATTAAAGAAGTTTGGCATAAATTTTTTGATAATCCAATATGCAACTGATACATATATTAGAGTGGTTAATAAACTAATTAAAAAGCTATCAACACCTTTTAATGGGTTAGAGGCATATTTTGTGAAACTAGAATTACCAGCTACTATATCTTTAGAAACTTCAATTTCATTTTTTGAAGTATAATTAAAATCTCCTACAATTTTACAATCTATACTTTTTCCATCTTCTTCATTTTTAAATTCTATTTGCTTTGATTTTACAGTTGCGTTTCCTTGAACCTTTCCGGAGAAGGTGAATTTGTTAGCACTTTCAACATTTAAATCTTTAGCACATATAAAATTAGAAGTAGTCACTATGCTATCTGAATTTATAAATAAGTTTCTGTATGCGTAACCGCCTATATTTGCATTGCCAGAATTTATGTGCAAATCTCTGTGCACAATTCCATAATAATTCATATTAAAATCTTTACAACTAGTATACAAATCTCCAGAAATTTGACAATTTAAATTTATCTTATTACATACAGCATAAACGTTTCCATGAACTACAGCATTTTTTGATAAAATAATTTCATTTGCACAAATAAATAAATCACCTTTAATTTCTACACCAGGCTCTACGATGAACTTATTTGCTGTAATAAACACATTTCCACTGATTATAGGAAATTTATTTATATTTGATATTTTTTGACTTCCATCTTTATCAATTTCATCAGCATATGAAACATCAGACTTAATAGATACTGTACCAGCTGTTGCGAATAAATTTCCAGAAATAATGTTGCTTGCCGAAGCGCTTCCAGAAGTAGGAGCGATATTAAGATTATCAACACTTGCATAAACATTTCCAACAATAGGATTACTTATATTTGCTTCTTTATCTGAGACATACAAATCATTATTTATAATATCTGAAGGAGAAGATGTATCTACCGGAGTTCCACCTTCCATAGAAATTGGAACCACATCTGAGTTAGCATTTGTAGCAAAACATATAGATGATATTATACAAAGAATTGTAAATATACAAAAAGATAGTTTGAATTTGTTTTTCATCATAAAAAACCCCCTAAAAATAATAATTATAACAATAATATATAGCTTATTATTAAACTTTGTCAACAGAAAAACAATATTTTGCCAATGGACAAATATCACATTTTGGGTTACGAGCAAGGCATATATTCCTTCCATGCCATATAAAAATGTGATTAACATCTTTAAAGTATTTTGGAGGAATAATTTTAATAAGGTCTTGTTCGATTTTTGAAGGATCTGTATTAGCTGTTAGACCTAATCTTGTTGCAATTCTTTTTACATGAGTGTCAACTGCTATTCCAACAGGGTTATTAAAAGCTTCTAACATTATTACATTAGCACTTTTTCTACCAATACCAGGCAATTCCATTAATTTATCTATATTTTGAGGTAAAGTTCCATTATATTCTTTTAGAACTTTTTCTGAATAAGCTTTTATATTTTTGGCTTTAGTTTTATAAAAACCACAAGGATGAATTAAATCTTCTAATTGGGATAAAGGCACGTTTATAAAATCTTGAGGAGTATTGTAATTCTTAAAAATGTTTGGAGTTGTTTTATTTACTCTATCATCAGTGCATTGAGCAGATAACATAACAGCTATACCAAGTTCGAATGGAGTGGAAAAGTCTAAACTACATTTGGCATCAGGGTAAGTTTTTTTCAATATTTCTATTATCTTAATAATATTATCTACAGCTATTTTATGTTGCAAAAGTATCACCCTTTCGTTAATTAATTAATATATTATAATAATAAACAAGAATCATCTAAAAGTAAATAGAGGAGGTAATAATGTTAAAACTATTTAAAAAAACATTAGCTGTATGCTTAATTGGTTTTGGACTGCGGAGTATTGCTAGTTATATTACTTCCTTTTACAGGTTGGCTATTTATTATAGGTATTACAATTGTGGTAGTTGGAATAGCATGGCTTTCTTGTTAAAAAAATAAATTGTATTATGAAATAAAGGAGAGTGCTTTAAATGACAGTTGTTGTAAAAAAAGTTCCTAAGTTTTTGAGAGGAATAGTAAAATTGATTTTTGGTGTAAAGTAATACATACAAAAAAGCATAAAAAAAATAGGTTATATAAAAAACCTATTTTTATGCTTTTTGTATTTTACCTGAACGTAGGCATTTAGCACATACTTTAACTTTTTTTGGTTGACCATCAACTATTGTTTTAACAGTTCTTAAATTTGGTTTCCAAGTTCTAGTTGTTCTTTTACTTATATGAGAACGAGTAATGCTTAATTTGTTTCCAAAATTTATTGATTTATCACATATTTCACATTTTGCCATAATATTATGAGCACCTCCTATTATTTACCTAATAAACTGACTAAATACTAGTTTAGCATAAATAAAAAAATATTACAAGAGTTTAACTAAAAAAAATTAAAATTTAGGAGGACAAGCATGACTAATTTATTAAATTTAATATATCCAAATGTATGCGGGTTTTGTAATAAAGTATGCAAAAATGAATTTTGTAATAAATGTAAAGTAAAAATAAGAAATAATCAAATAAATGTAACTATAAAACCTAGAAACAAATATTTTAAAGAATTAATAAGCATTTTTAAATATGAAGGAATAATTAGAGATAAAATATTACAATATAAATTTGAAGACAAAGCATATATGTATAATACATTTGCAAAAATAATATTAAAAAATGAAAAAATATGTGGACTTTTAAAAAAATATGATATAATTATTCCAGTTCCAATACATAAGAAAAGAAAAGCACAGAGAGGATATAATCAAACACAGCTAATAGCAAGTAAAATATCAAAATATGTGGAAATAAAACTTTGTGATGATGTATTAATAAAAAGTAAAAATACTATAGCTCAAAGCAAATTAAATAAAAATAAAAGAAAGCAAAATATAAAAGGTGCTTTTAAGATTTTAAATTCAGAAAAAATTCAGGACAAAAACATTCTGCTATTTGATGATATATACACAACTGGCAGTACAGTGAATGAATGCAGTAAAATTTTAACAAGGGCTGGAGCAAAAAGAATTGGAGTTTTAACAATTGCAAAAGATTAAAACAAAGAGTTAATAAACTTTGTAGAAAGGAGAAACATGGAAGATTTAGTAGAAAGTATATTAGATTATGTAAGAGCAGATTATACAGATTATGCGATAATGATAAATGGTGAATGGGGAAGCGGAAAAACTTATTTTTGGAATAACAAGATAAGAAATAAAATAGATTCACTACAATTGAATGGAAAACAATATACAACAATTTATATGTCTTTATATGGAATATCTAATTTAGAAGAAATAAGCAAAAAAATTTTTATAGAAACCACTCAATTAATGGACAAGAATATGAGAAAATATATGAATGCAACAGGACAGCAATCTATTCCAGAATATGCAAAAACTGGATTAGATATGGCAAATCTTTTTGGAGTTACTCAAAATGGAGATAAAGTAGATTATAGTAAGTTTTTCTCAACAGATGACAAAGTTTTATGTTTTGACGATTTGGAAAGAGCAAATGTAGATGTTATAGATATACTTCGGATATATAAATAACTTTGTTGAGCATGATCATATTAAGACAATAATAATATGCAATGAAAAAGAATTATCAACAAAATTAAAAAGCACAAATTTAGAAATGAAAACATTCATAGCAACATATCTTTTAGATAAAGAAGGAGATTTATCTAAAACAGATAAACCAATGGTAGAAAAAATAAGAGATAAGATTGAATATGTATTTGATAAAGCAAATGACTATGAAAGAATAAAAGAAAAATTAATAGGTGAAACATTTGAATATGTTCCAGAGTTTAGTTATATAATAAATGGAATATTAATGCGTTATGAAAATAATCCAGATTTAATTAGATTTTTGAGAGAAAATACAAATTATATAATATCAACATTTAATAAAAGTGGGACAAGAAACTTAAGAATATTAAAACATGCATTAAATGATTTTAAAAAAATATATGAAATGGTTAATAAATATTATCCAAATACAAATTATAGAGTTTTACAAACTATGCTAATATTTACAATAGCAATATCTTTTGAAATTAAAGCAGGAAAAATAACAAAGGATAAATTTATAAACATAAAGGATAATGAAGAATATAAGTCAATATTAGTTTCATCTAGAGTATTAATGGATAACAGACAGTTTTATATTAAAGAATTTGATAATAATTATTACTATAACTTTAAATCAGAATATCGTTTCTTTAAATTTATAGAAATGTATGTAAGAACAAGAATTTTTGATATGAAAACATTCAAAAAAAATATGGAAACAATTATAAATACAATAGATACAGAGAAACTTCCAGGATATAAAAGATTACTTACAGAAGAGTATTGGAAAATTTCAGATGATCAATTTCCAGGAGTAATTGAAGAAGTAATTGAAGATGTAAAAGAGGGAAATGTTAAGCTATTAGACACGGTAAAATTGTTTATATATTTTACGTACTTTGTAAAAAAAGGATTAATAGATTATGATATAAAAACAATAAAAACAATATTTTTCAATGGAATGAATGTTGCTGCACTAAATTCAGAATATAGTCCAAATGCAGAAAAAGAAATAGAAGATATAATAATAGGAGAGAAAACTCCAGAAATAGAAGAGGTTTTAGCACATTTTTATATGTTGAACACAACATTAAAAGATAAAATGTATATAGAAAAGGCAGAAGAAATATTTAAATGTATACCAATGAAAATGGAAATGTTCTACGAACGATTTGATAAAGAATGTATGAATATACCAATTTTTAAATACTATGATGCATATCAAATGTTTCAAAGGCTTTCTTGTGCAAGCAATGAGGATATAGTAACAATAAAAGAAAAAATGTTAACAAGAGCAGAAAAATATCCGAAAGAAATAGAACCAGAAATGAAGCAAATGAAGAGATTAAAACAAGTTATAGAAGATTATATAAAAGGTAAAGAGATAGGAATAAAAATTGTTATGCTTAAAGAATTTGCAAATGATATAGGAACTATTTTGGAGAAATATAAATAGATTTGTAAGGGCTGATGTCCTGTATATTTCATAATGTAGAGACACAAGATTAAGAATACGACAAAACAATAAAGGAGGTTAAAATGAAAGAGTTAGAATTAAGCTACTATTTTAAAGAAATTAATGAATTTAGATTTAAGGATGTATTTAAAAATTGTAAATATCCATGGGAAGCACTAGCAAATATAAATAAATATATAAGAGAATTTATGGATGACAAGAATATGCAAATTAATAAAGCAGAGGTTGGAGAATTTTGCTCAATAGAAGGACCATATTTTATTGACGAAGGGACAGAAATACATGCAAATGTAACAATACAGGGACCAGTATTGATAGGAAAAAATGTAGAGATTCAATCAGGGGCTCTAATAAGACCAGGTTCAATAATAGGAGATAATTGTTGCGTTGGGCATGCATCGGAAGTAAAGCATTGTATATTACAAAACAAATCAAAAGTAGCAAGTTTAGCATTCGTTGGAGATACTATCCTTGGAAAATCAACAAGAATAGGAAGTGGTACAATACTTGCAAATAGAAGATTTGATCAAGCTAATATAAAAGTAAAATTAAATGGAGAAATTATAGACACAAATACAGACTTTTTTGGGAGTATAATAGGAGACAGCTCAAGAATGGGAGCAAACTCAACTGCGGTGCCAGGAACATTTATAGGACCATATACATGGATACTTCCAACAGTTCAAGTAAGAGGCTTTGTTCCGGCAGAAAAAAGAGTATTTCCAAAAGCAGAGTATATGGTAACAGAAAATCCAAAAGTTGAATTAAAATAATAAGAGTAATATATTAAGAAAAAAGAGAAATCCTTGATTGAAGGATTTCTCTTTTTTCGCTAAAACTTCCTAAAATTCATCGAAGGAAAAAATTTCCAAAAAACGTATATATATTGTGTAATAAAATATAGAAGGTTGACATCAACAGATGCCAAGTAGGGACATTGCTCTCAAACGAAGACTATCTTCAAAGAAAGCTTTGTTCCTATACATTAGAAAAGAGGGAAATACAAATGACAAGTGAGTATAAAAAACAAGACAAGCTATTAATTTTAAAAATAACGGAGGAGATTGATCATCACACAAGTGAGAAGATAAGGAAAAGAGCAGATTATGAAATACAAATACATATACCTAAAAAGGTGATCTTTGACTTTGAAAATGTTACATTTATGGATAGTAGTGGAATAGGAATGATAATAGGAAGGTACAAATTAGTAACAATGTTTCGGAGGAACTGTATTGTTAATAAATGTCAAACCAGTTGTAAAGAAAATATTAGAAATGTCGGGAGTTTTAAAACTAATACCAATAGAAGAAAATGAAAATATAGGAGGAAATGATTTTGAAAAATGTATATGATAATGAAATGAAATTAGAGTTTACAAGTAAATCAAGTAATGAGGCATTTGCTAGAATTGCAGTAGCAGCATTTGCGGCACAATTGGACCCTACAATAGAAGAATTAGCAGATATAAAAACAGCAGTTTCAGAAGCTGTAACTAATTGCATAATACATGGGTATGAAGAAAAAGAAGGAATAATAAAAATAAAATGTAAACTTTTTGTAAATTCGATAGAAATAATAATATCAGATGAAGGAAAAGGCATAGAGGACATAGACAAGGCAAAAGAGCCATTGTATACATCTAAACCAGATTTAGAAAGATCTGGAATGGGATTTACTATAATGGAAAGCTTTATGGACGAGATGAAAGTAGAGTCTATTTTAGGAATAGGAACAAAAGTAACAATGAAAAAAATGTTAGAAGCACAAAGGAGTAATTTATGTATGAAATAGATTCAGAAGAAATAATAAAGGCTCAAAATAATGATGAAGAGGCTATGACAAAAATAATCAAAACAAATTCTGGATTAATATGGAGTATAGTAAAAAGATTTTTAGGAAGAGGATATGATAAAGAAGAATTAGAACAAATTGCGTATATAGGCTTTATCAAAGCTATAAAAAGATTTGATACTACATTAGAATTTAAATTATCTACATATGCTGTTCCGTACATAATAGGAGAAATAAAAAGATTTATAAGAGATGATGGAGCAATAAAGGTAAGCAGAACTATAAAAGAGCTATCTGCAAAAATAGGGCAAATACAAAAGGAATACATTACAAAAAAAGGAGAAGAAATTACGGTAGAAGAATTAGCAAGAGAATTAAAAGTAGAAAAAGAAGAAATAGTTGTAGCACTAGAATCTCAAAGAACTGTTGAGTCAATAGATAAAAACGTATATGATGACGAAAATGGAGAAGGCAAAATATCAAAGATATCTAATCAAAAAGATGAAACAACTATTCTATTAAAT